>VMHT01151849.1_pt1 | contig 15802 bp, 15 predicted proteins | sample 4693611 | NCBI WGS metagenome assembly VMHT01 (sample SAMN12280063, study PRJNA550983) | marine metagenome | isolation source: seawater sampled from same location over 5 years 0.02-0.2 micron viral filtrate | place: USA: collected off the coast of southern California halfway between the port... ... | reverse complement strand
GGAAACGGTTGCGAGATTTTCTACAATCCGAGAATAGACATAGTAATAGTAATAAGTCATAGTGAGTGTGAGGTCATTAGGAATATTAATTTTTTGACTGCTGTCTGCTTCCGTGTCTATAAATACTTTCTGGAGTTGAAGAGTGTCTCCTTCTTCTAAGGTAAGGGCATTTTTGAAAGGCAAAGATACTGAATAATCACCATTCGCATTCACCTTTAGAGCATCTTTTTGCCTTAGTTCTAGAGTTTTATAAGACATAGTATAAATAATAGATATAAAAAAAAAATTTATATTTTTCCAGCAAGAGACTGTAAGACTATTCTCACACATATCGCACTACAACACCATCAGCCGTGGGGACAATCTGTTTGCGAGACATAGCATAGATATTCAAGTCAAGAGCCTGACGAAGGTTTGCGTTGTCCGTGGTTGCACCAGCGGCAGTTGGACCAACAGCGGTTCTTGTATAAGTTAATTTCATTTCACTTACTACATCATCAATCATAGCAGGAAGATAATCTGCCTGACCTACCATAGAAACTATACCTGCTGAGTAGATTGCTGTAGCCCCTCCTGCAACATCACAGTAGTTCATTCCTGCTGTAAGATTGAGGTCGCCAAAAGAATCAACCATCTTTCCAAGTGTATTCATCTTTCCTGTCTGGTTTGCTCGTGCGAAAATATTTTGCCCATTTACTCTTAACTGGTATTTCTCCTGAAATTGTGAAACAGAACCTTTGTCGGCAAACTTAGTATTTACATTAGCGGTTCTCCAAGTGTCCTGTTGAGTTGGTGTCTGGACTATAACCATCTTGGAAATATATTTGCTATTGAATGCCTTAACTAAGTAGGAGCGTTCCTGTTCGCTAGTAGTATCATTAGCCAAACCTGAGACTGCTGGGACTCTTACTCGCTCGTGTTCGATTGATTGGAAGGCTACACCCCGATATTCACGCATAAGAGCCATCGCTACCTCTGGGTCAGTCTCGTAGTCAGCAACCAAGATTGGTCTCTTAGTAGCAAGAGCGATGTTGCTATTGAGGACATTATTGCTCTGGTCTGGTTTGTAGTTAATCACAATCCGCAAATCCGGATAAGCATTCATTGGAACATAAGGAGAAGCATCAAGAAATCCTAGACACGCTTTAAGGTCAAACCAACCACCATCACTAGCTTGGGCCTTAGAAGAAGCATCAGCACCGTGAAGAACATTAAAATCATCTGGGACAGCATTAGTTATTTTGATACCATTAGCGTAAGCACCCTTAGAAACATCTTGGTTGCCTGTTGCGACAAAACCAAGTTTGTTATGCTGAAGTGGTCTTTTTAAGGACATATTTTCGCTATTTGAGTGCATAAGAGCTTTCAGGCCAGAGTAGTAATCAAAGTGGCGGACTTGGTCCAGAAGTTGGGCACCAGACATAATCTGGATATTCTCCACAACTCCATAGGCACCTACTAACTGATTATATTCGGAATTGCCGTTGTCGGTTTTATCAAGGCCGAGGTTAAGGATTCTGAAATCTGACTTATAGACTCCATTCTGCTTAGGCAAACGGAACTCGGTGCGAAACTTGGAACTATCAAATGAAGGGTCTAGATACAGGGTCATACTTATATATATAGTAAAAATAAAAAAAAAAAGAATTCCTAAGAAATCAGATTATTACAATTGTAATATGCCTTCCGCTATAAGGAAGCAAATCATATTATCAATATTGGCTGAATCAATCACAAGAGAAAGTTTAGTTCTCATTAAATCAATAAATTCGTTGAGCTTTAATCCCACTATGAAACCATTATTGTCGGCAAGTTTTCTAAGTGATGCCTCGTTCTTTCCGGTATCACCGACAGCGTCAATAGCACGGTCAAGGATTTCCGGTGATGACCTTAACTGGTAAGAAATATATTCATTTGTGGCGTTATTCCAGAAGAAAGACAGTCTATCAACATTTGGAACTTTATTCAGTTTTGTATTATTTTTTGCTGGGACATTCTCATCCCCATTAATGAGGAATGAACCATATACCTTATTTGAAAGCATAGGATAGTTGAAGTTAAGCTGTGCTGAACTTCCCTCAAAAGACTGTTTGAGCGACATTCGCTTCTTACAGACAATAGGAGACATATCACCATCATCCGGATAAGACATAGCCTCAAGACGAAGGTTTGAGACCTTATAGTTAGTATTGGCGTCGCACCCAGTTCCGAAAAGTGCTGAGGCATTTCGGTTGAATGTGATTGAGACACGCACATCACCGCTCTTAGAATAAGAAAGCATATCACGACTTCCCATAACTGAATTAATGGCGATTACAGGTTTGATTGAGAAATCAACAGTCTGGGTTCTAGGAGTGGCCTGTTGGACTGGAACTTTCTCTTTACGGATAAGCTCCTCCGCTACGATTGGTGCTGGTGCTTTAAGTTCGCAAAGATTGGATGCCTTATTCATATCATTACAATTTTCACTTGCAGCGGTGAGCACTTTTACTACTCGGGGATAGTCCATCACATTATCAATTGACTGACCTGAAGCAAAGGTCTGGACTGATTGAAGTAATGAGTGTGCACCTACCAATTCATCAAACTGAACTCTCTGGGTTGTAATAGGAGTAGTCTGGGCACTATCAGTGAAAACTTCCAAGTCTCCTGTAATACGAATTTTATTCAGGACAAGCATTCGTTCTGGGAATGAAACAAGGAAATCAACAACATCAAGTTCGCCATAACCTAAACTATCAGGTCTGTTGTTCTCTGGGATTACTGAATGATATAAAACTCTTCCGCTCATTTTATACTATATAACAATAAAAAAAAAATAGAATTTTTTTTGATTCAAATTAAGAGATTTACATATCTATACTCTTAGGAATCGCACAGTATAAAATGTATTGACCCAATCCGGATGATGCCTCGGACACAATCTGGAGATTCTTTCTCATAGTTGTTCTAAAGAGAGGAACTGCTGGGATAAGTCCCTTGGCCTGTCCTGAGAAACCAGTTGCGGTGTTGAAGAAAAGATTTGGAACAGCCAAGTCTTTTACAAGATAATCCGCTGTTGAGAGGGCGGATACTTGGCGGTCATAATAGAGAGGACTGTATGGAACAATAGGACGATTATCGGTGAGAGGAACATTATTAAGAGAAAACTCTATGCTATTCAAGTCATCATATCTCGCCTCAAGACCGGTAGAACCATTCTTAACCATTACCATCGCCATTACTGCACCACCGTTGATCTCGACCACATCGCTGTAAGATGTAAGGCCATTTCCATTTAATTCAAAGGTATCAAACTGATGATAAAGAAGAGTGCTTGGTGCTTCTACACTTTCTGGAAGTTGTTTTACTACAAGTTGGGCCAGATTGAGGTCAAATGCTAGGTTAGTTGCTGGTCTTGCAGAAAGACCTTCACCACCACCAAAAGTCATACCTCCGTGTCCTGCTGTAAGTGGGAAGATAGTTGTAGCACTACTAATAGTTATTGTTCCATCATCACTACGAGCTATAGAACTGATAGAGAAGTCCGAGGTCTGACCTGCACCACCACCCCCGCCTCCGGTTGCATTTACTGTGGCTGTAAGGCGTACAGACTGACCAACATAGTAAGGGCAATCGCCATCTTGTGCGTAATCTCCAGATAGAGTGATTGATGTTATGTTTTTAGGCAAACCTGCGGTATCTTCTTCTACCCCATCAGAGCCAGTAAGCACAGCATTATTAGTTTCTACTACCGCAAGATTTTTTACATTAAGTTCTAGTGAGACACGAACATCACCAAGAGAACCCATATCTACCACATCGGCATCACAGAAATCCAAAATATCGGAAAGTGAGACCATAATTGGTGTGTTTGGATTTGTTCTGGAGTTAATTGTTCCGGTTTTATTGATGTCTTGGAAAATACCATACTGAGTTTCATTCTGGAGACTTTTGAGTGAGTTGGCATTAAGATAGTTATCACTTCGGATTCCTGTAATGCTCTTTCTCGCTTTGTAGAGATTGGAGCGGAGAACATCAACACGACGAACGCTTTCAATCATTCCCTTGTTTGCTGAGGAGATATGGGCGTTTCGCACTATTGCTACATTAGGAAAGTGATTGGTCTGGGTTGCACCAGCATCATTAACCCACCGAAGCATAGTAAGAGGAACGCCATTGTTGGTGTCTGGAGTGAAAGAAATAGAACAATTGATTTCAACGAAAGAGTCTCTTAGAGAGACCTTGCCAAATGATGCTGGGATAATGAAATCAACACGATTGTTGGTGGCTGTAAATGAACCAGTCTGGAGCGATTGAATCTTAACAAACTTTTCGGACATATTTATAATATCTATCAAATAAAAAAAAATATGTAAAATAAAAAAAAATAAGAAATGTTTTATGCCTGAGCGAAATCCATTCCATAGGCGAATATGCTTACTGTGTAATTAGCACTACCGCCAGAGTTATTATGTATTTTGAACCTAAATTTTTGTCCCACAAGTGGTAATCCAATAGCATCATCACCAAGGTTTCCAGTAGTTGCAGCCTTAGCAAAACCGCCGAGATTGGTAGCAAGGTTGATAAATGAAGAACCATCTAAGGACACTTCCATCTCAATATCAGTTCCCGAACCTCCTGTGCCTGTAGATGTGAGATGAAAACCGATTGCTGAGGGTTCGACTATCGCCGCCCGAATATCGCTTAGTGAAACTTCTTTTGTAGTTGAATTAGCACCGTTGCCGATGGTGATGGTTGTATTGGTTGTTCCTGTTTGATGAAGGGCGAGGTGAGATGCCTGTAATAATTGCTGATTTTTTACAAGACTAGTATCTACTAAGATGTTATCTAATACACCATCAATAGTATCAAGTTTGGTATTAGTAAGGTCTTGTGCTGTGTCTATTTCTCCTAGTTTTGTTATCATAGAAGACTGATTGGACGCTGAAGCATCGCCTCCTCCTCCAGATACGATATCCACTTGTAATTCCGAACCTGATACACAACCAGCGAGCGAGGCGGTGCTAGTATCAATAGTTCCTAAATGTGCCTCAGCAGCAGCAAGAGTGCTTTCAGTGGCGAGAGCCGATGTATTGAGATTTGTTCCAGCGTTGGCGGTTATTGTTCCGGATACTGTTAATGTGGGTGCGGTATCAATATCCACTTGGATTTTGCTTCCATCAACACAAGTAGCAAGGGAGGCGGTAGAAGTATCAATAGTTCCTAAATGAGCTTCAGCAGCAGCAAGAGTGGTTTGAGTAGCCAAGGCGGAGGTATTCAGATTTGTTCCAGCGTTGGCTGTAATAGTTCCGGATACTGTTAATGTAGGTGCGGTATCGATATCCACTTGGATTTTGCTTCCATCAACACAACCAGCAAGGGAGGCAGTGCTAGAATCTATAGTTCCTAAATGTGCTTCGGCATCAGCGAGGGTGCTTTGAGTAGCCAAGGTGGAGGTATTCAGATTTGTTCCAGCGTTGGCGGTTATTGTTCCGGATACTGTTAATGTTGGAGCTCCTACGATATCCACCTGTAATTCGCTTCCTGAAACACAACCAGCCACCGAGGCAGTGCTAGAATCAATTGTTCCAAGGTGTGCCTCTGCTAACAACTGTGTGGCTTCTGTAGCAAAACCAGTAATCGCCCCTGATGCCATATTTACATTAAGATTTCCTGAGGTGTCTAGAGATAATGCTTTCATCTGATTATTACCACTATCACGCCCATAAGCATAGGTGGATATCACACCGCTAGCTGCATCGCCATATACAGTAGAACCGGCATTTACTGAATTACCTATTCTGGTATCAATTGAGTTGAGAGAAGTTTCCATTACATCTTGTTTTGCCTCCGTAGCAAGTCCGTGCGAACCACCACCAGCATTAATATTCACATTCAGGTTATCATTAGCGTCCATAACAAGGGGTTTCATAGTGCTAGAACCACTATTAATAGCACGAGTAGTAGTCTGGATAACAGCCTGACCTGTTCCAAGAGCAGTGGAGGAAGAGAAAATACTGTTCCCTATTCTAGTGTCGAGATCTTTTAGTGTCTGCTCTGTAGCAAGACCAGTTCCATCAACATTAATCTGGGCGTCCTCAATATCTACTCTTAGAAGATTAGATGTTGTATTTACACAGTCGGCCATCTTCTTTAATTGTGAGGCATTTATGTTAGTAATAGCGACAAGGGAATCATTTGTTCCATTATTAGGTCTAATGCGATTGAGAGGCATATTATAATATATCTAAGATATAAAATATAAATTTAGTAAAAAATATATGTCTCCAAGAATATATAGTATGGGATACGGAACTTCTAGCGGTATGGAGAGAGTTAATAGCACTTCTGGTAAGGAGAAGAAAAAAACACCGAAAAAAAATATGCGAGATTTGTTTGTAGGAACTACCAAGCGGATTAAGGTTAAAGCAGGAATGAAAAAAAAGAAAGTAAATAGTAAAAAGAAGTGATGCCTACATACCGAGAAAGATACAACAAGAGATTTGGTTTCCCTTCTAATGCCTCTCACTCTAAGACTGATATAGCAAAACAGACAGGAGTTCCTAGAAGTTTGATTGATAAATCCTATGACCGTGGTGTTGGGGCTTGGAAGACGAACATTAGGAGCGTTCGTGTGCGAGGAACGATGGCGAAAAATCCCAATCTTAGAAAGTTTCCAAGAAGTGCGAGACTACCTAAAGAGGCTTGGGCTATGGCCAGAGTCTATTCATTTATACACGGTGCTCTTGGTGGTCGTAGTAAGGCAGACCCGGATTTACAAGAACAAGCCAGAAAAATACTTAAAAAATAGAAAATTATTTTCTGTATAGAGAGTATAGAGATGAGCGAAAAACTTGGTTGTCTTTACTTACTAACAAATGGAAAGGATACTTACTACGGTTCTACGAGTATAAATCCTCGGCAAAGATACGCAATTCATAAATATAATGCTAAATTTAACAAAATGAGTAGTAGCAGGCTATTTAATGAATGCGAAGAGGGTGAAAAAGTAGAGATGAAAATAATTGAGAAAGATGTTCCCCTGAGTGAATTAAAAGAAAAAGAAAAGCAACTAATAAAAAATAATGACTGTTTAAATCAACGTGTTCCTACCAGAAAGCATAAGGAGTATTATCAAGACCGTCGAGATCATATTCTCGCAAATTGTAAAGAATATAAAAAGGCATATTATCAAAAGAATAGAGAAAGACTTACGGCGATGGCCCGAGAGAGATATGCTAGAAAGAAAAACCTACAAGGCAACACGACTGAAAAAGTCCAGATTATATGAAATATATAATTTTTTGTTGAATTTTTTATTTTATTTTTTTTTATTTTAAAAAAATTGATTTAAAATAATAATCTGTGCTAATTGTATAACTATGCCCTCCCCCCAGAATGAGATTATGCTTTCCGAAATCTACGACCAAGCGAAGATGTCTTATTGTCTTAGAAGCCTAAGTGCTTCTCGTAATGAATTCAAAAACGAATTTTTCAAGAGATTTTATGATGAAACAGGTCAATCACAAAAGGCCAACAAGTCTTATCTAGACCAACTTCAAAATGTATTTCTTTACTGTGCGAGTAATAATTATAGTAAAACTGTTCTCTACAAGACAAGCAAAAATGATAAGGAAGGAACTGGAAGATTATACGCCCAAACTGGTGTATGTTTCCAGTGGATGCCAAGGGAACTAAGAAACTTTCTAGTTCCTTCCACTTACAGAGATATAGATATTGTTAATTGTGAGCCAAACTTGTGGCGATATGTTTGTTCTCTTAATGAGATTCTGTGTCCAGTCCTTACCTACTATTGTGAAAATAGAGAGGAGATACTCGCAAAGGAGGGCCTAGTAAAACAGGATATAATTATCCTTTTGAATAAGGATACCAACTACGCAAAGAAAGGCAAGCCTTTTTATCAAAAACTCATAGGAGAAATCGCCTCAATCAAAAACCAGATTATCAAAAAGAATAATCTAGTAATTGATGAAAAAGAGAAGAACTGTAAATCAAAAGCAATCTATAATCTTACAAAAAAGGTAGAACGACAAGTTGTTGATAATGCAATGAATCCCTTTCGTGAGAACGGGACATTACGAGTCCCTATGTTTGATGGATTTATGATTGAAACCGAAGAAGAGATAGATATTGATGCTATCAATTCTTCCATTTCAAATGATATGAAACCATTTATTAAGTTTGCTGAAAAGCCCATTGAAGTTCCAGAAACAAAATTTAATCCGGATATTTCGGAGTTGGCCTTACTTCCCACTTATGAAGAAAGTAAGGACGCATTTGAGAACCATTACTTTAAATGTTTGATGCCTTTAGGATACTATGTGGAACGTGATGGCGAAATCAATAGTATTTCTACCAGTTCCCTGCGTGATGAGGCGATGGAATATAAAATCCGCATTACCAACGATGAAGGGAAATACAAAGAGGATTACATATACCGCTCTTGGATGGAAGACACAAATAAAAGAACTTACAAAAGAGTTGAGTATAGACCTTTCCCTGATAAGGAAAAGCCCAGAAACACCGATTATTATAACATCGCAAAGCCCTACAAGGTGTGGGATTATGAGTGCGAGATTGAAGAAGACCTACTAACTGAGGTTCAAATGCTCTGGATGGAATTACTAGGTAATCTTACAAATAGTAAGGAAGCTGACGCACAGTTTATTCATCGGCTCTTTTGCAGAAAACTGGCGTCGCCTAATGAAGTAATAGGAGTAATGCCTAACTTCTTCGGTATTAACGGTTCTGGAAAGGATACAATTGGTTTGACTCTCGGTGCATTGCTTGGAAAGAACCGGTATGTTTGTCTCGACGATATGGGTAGTTTCTTTGGAAATGATAATGGTTCTTTTGTTAAAACGGCGGATGTAGTTTGCTTTAATGAAACTGAATACGGTGATAGTAAAAAATATAAGGAAAAAATCAAGGCAACTCTCACAGCCGAAAAGGTGGAAATACGTCAAAAATACGAGAAGGGATTTACTAGAAACAATAATATTCTCTTTATGATTACCACTAACAACGCCACTCATATTGAAAGAAAAGATAGACGACAATTTATGGTTCAATCGTCGGATAAGTTATGTGTAGATATAAATCCAGAGGCACAAAACTTCTGGGATAAATACTATGATATGATTGGAGACGGTAAAAAATTATTTCATCTCTTCCACGCACTCCTAAAAGAAGGTAAGGATTATGTTGCTGAGGGGTGGGAAGCAAAAAAGGAGAGATATGATACTGAAATCGTTAAAGAGATGAAAGAGGTAAGCACACCGAAAGAAATAGAATTTATCAAGACTATTGTTTTTACCGGAAGCACATCGCTTACAAACGATATTCCTGAAAATGAGAGGAGAGCGGTTCAATTATTTCATGCAAAATATGATAAAGCTCATAACTGGATTTCTGTTAATGATTTAGAAGAAGTGTGGGGCGAATATTTTATGAATTCAAATACTACTTTCAAAATGACTAATACATTATGGCCACAAATTACTAAATTTAACCTTCCAATCAAGTCGGCAAGGCGTACACTACCTCAACAAAAGAAAAAGACATTTTACATATTTGATGTTAATGAAGTAAGAGATTTTATGGAAAAAAGGAAGATAGATTGATATACTCATATCAAAGAAAAGGAGGACACCGAGACAGGACAGGACAGTCAAAATGCTGTCCTTTGCAAAGTCTCTTAGAAAAAAAAAAAAAAAAGATATTTGATGGGTGAAATATAATTTTTTTTTTTTCTCTATAGAGAGTTTTCTGTCCCTCTGTTTTGCCTGTCCCCTGTGTCCTCTGATATAATTAGTAATGATAATAGTTTTTTTGTATTGTTTTCAATATTCCCTCCTTAGTTAAAAGGAAATCGCAACCAACAAGTAAAATATCATAGTGCCCTTTTCTCAGTAATGTTTATGGTGTCCTCAAAATAAAAAAAAAAATTTCAACGATTTCGGCCCTTTCTCTGTGTAAAATGAATAGATTTATCGCATTTTACCTTAAAAAATAATTATTTTCTTATACCTGTTGTATAAATCTCTATCAACTAACAGAGAAAATAACTATTTCAAAACATAAAAAAAAATATTCTTTAATAATTGTATAGATATATATTGATTCAGCCTGTCCCCAGATCTCGAGACTCATAATGTCCCAATACTTTCATCTTTTTGGGCGATAATTATAGTTGCTACCTGCTCCCCATCAATCTCAATCTTATTGAAATCACTATCAACAAGCCGCATTTTAATATTTCTCAAATCAATAGCATCGGTATTGAGTAAATCCAACAATACTGAACTTGTAGCATCTGCCGATATCTTATTACCGGTTCTGGAGACGAGGCTTGAGACTATATTTTTTCTTTGTTTTTGTTCGGAATCATAACTATCAATATTCATAGATAGTAATTCTAAGATGTAGTTTTCTTCTGTAGTGGATACAACATATACACTCGTGGCGTGTGTTTGAAATAATGCTCCAGTATCGTCTTTTTCATTTTCAAAGAAACCTTGAGAATTAAATTTAGATGTTCTTACAAATCCTAAATATAATGCTAGTTCTCTTGCTATTTCTAATTTAAATTTTCTAGGTATAAAATTATTTTGTGTGATGTTTGTGCCTGTTGTATTTGTGAGAATTGTTCCTGCGTGTTGAAATGGATTAATAGTCATTAAAGGTGTTCGTGATTGTGCGAAGTTTGAACCATCAAAATAAACCACAAAGGGGTAAAGCAATTTTTTATTATTAAGAGGTAAATCTGCACCTGTGCTCCAATTATCTTTTGTAGTATTCGTAAATAAAAATTGTATTCTATTTCCATTCACAACAAGAGCAACTTGACTATTATTATCATCATTTACACCTACGTATTTTGTTGTTCCAAAGTCTAATCTGTCGTATGTTCCATCAGGTTGTTTATATTGACCGAAAATTTTACTTGAAGAATCAGTATCTCTATAAAATCCTATAGCAAAATCAGCATCTACCTTTCCAAACTGGCCAGAAGTAAGACCTCGCATATCAGTGGAAGTAAGACCAATTATAAAACCACTTTTTTCATATCCAGCACGACCACTTCCACCCAATTCAATAAAACCAAGCTGGGCTTGGATATTACCTACGCCATTTGATACCGGATAACTGGAAATAGCATTAAATTCTCTATAATCTAGTTCTGGGTCGCTTATATCTGTCTCTGTAGGAATAAAATTTACTGGATTTTCAGCAGAAGGGTCATACGTCATATCAGTGGAGTTAAATTCCAAAAAATCATCAGTAAGAACGGATAGCGGTGCTGTTCTATAATCAAAGATTACTCTACCATTATCTTCTCGCACATCTAATTCACTTCCCATAACCGATGTAAAAACCGTTTGAGAAAAGGATTGAGAATTGAAACTATCACTTATAGACCTGAGGAGACCTGCTGGTCTTCCCCCTGAAGCTTCCTCGTCAAGTGAATTACCACCTGCGTATGTTCCATTTGCTGGATTAAATCTTACTACAATATTATCTGCATCACCGGAAGTAAGTCGGCACAAACTATTACCGGTGCTTTTGTTAGCAATATAAATAGGCTGAGTCTGTTGTCCTGAATAAGATAGCAAACCTATTCTGGATTGAGGTTCAACCCTGATGGGCTGATTGAAAGTAGCATCAAAAAAACCATTTGTATCAGTCGTAGAAACTCGTAATAATTTCATCGCTTTCTATAATAATTAACAAGATAGAAAAAAAAAGATATTAAGATAGAAATTTGAAATCTCTATCCATATATCGCCTCTCGACAGGTGCGTCCATATTTATAAAAAGGAAATCGTGTTTGTCTTTGGTCGCTTGTTTGAAAACCCTATGAAAGTCCTTTGAACTAGGTAAGAAGTTGTAGTCTCCTTCTAAAAGGTCTGCCTGCTTATTACTAGCACTAAAAGTGATTACAAAACTCGCATTTTCCCTTATTGGTGTGGCGATTGATGATGCTTTTTGAGCCAGACATAGGACACTCCCCAGATATTTCCTTGCATTTTGAAATAATTTTAGTAGCATACTATCCTTTTGATTTTCTTGGCGGAACTGGTTTGAGAAGAACAAATCATCTAGAATAAATAATTTTTGTTCCGGTTTCTTCCCATCGTGCATCGCCTCTTGAAAATCATTTACCATATCATCATAAATCTCACTTACTATGTGGTCTTGAAAACCGTGGTAAATATTACTTGCTGGGATTTCTTTGAAAGAGCACATATTCATCAATTTTACATCGTGGGGACTTCCGGTAAAAACATAGATGTTCTCGCCTTTGAAATCTTTCTCGTAAAATTCATCATTACAAATGAGATTAAGTAGCATACTACTTTTTCCAGAACCACTCTTGCCTATCAGGAGACCTCTGAAGGGAACTTGTGGTAAAATGCCTTTATCAATTACAAATGAGTCTGTTTTATCTTTTGCTTTTAATATATGGGGCATAGTCTATATGTATTAGCAAAGAAATTATTAAATATAAACATAGCAACGCCTTTTAATGTTCCAAACCTTCTTCTTCTCTGGAATACTACTGGGGGCGGGACTACTGGTATTCTGTTTAGGCTTGTTCTCTTGAGGCTTTTGATGGCTTGATACCGGTACAGGGACTTCTTTCTTAGGAGCAGGTGCTTCTTTCTTGGCCTCTGGTGCTTTCTTCGGAGCAGGAGCTTCTCTTGCCTGACTCAATCTAGTAAGTGTCTGGTTAAGGGTTTGAATACTTGAATTGAGATTTGAAAAATATGAATAATCCATTTGCGGGTGCGAGGCTACATTATTTTGTGGAACTATTTTATTAGATGTATCTTTTCTTTTCGCCCGAGGTTGTTTCGCAACAGGCACAGGCACTTCGGCAGGTATCTCGAGATCTAGCCGATTTCCTGATTGTTCTTCTACAATTTTATTTGCCATCACTTTTACCTTGCGTTCTCTAGCTTCACGCATCTTCTGGGCGAAAGCTTTCTTTTGTTCCTCGGTCATAGGTTTCCGCTTCCTACGCTTTTTAGGTGCAACCACTTCGGTAGGTGCTTCTACTGGTGCTTCTGGCGTTTCAAAAATTTGGGGTTTCTCGGACATTCGTATATATTAAACCACTATAAAAAATTTATATTTTTTTCTTATATATGGGTCAGGCGTTAAGTAGAGCTGTAGGAAGAATTTCTTGTAAGTCTAGTTGTTCTCTTTCCCAAGATGATAAAGAACTTATTTCATTTAAAAAAACACTTAGATTAGATGAAATATCTTTTATAAAAGATTTAATAGAAGATTGGCGAAGAAACCCACCTATAGAGGTTCTCCAAAAAAAAATGGATAATCATAGAATAAGCACGATATAGAAGATATCACTATCCCTTATACCTGCTTTAATTCCTTTCCATTGCGAAGCACCTTTTTTATTAACTCACTTGTTTCTTGGTGGCTTTCTTGTAAAGTTTCCTTTTCTTTTTCCAGTTCTACTTTTATTTTGAGTTGTTGTTGGTCGTTTGTTCTAATCAGGACACAGGTCAATATTTCACTTACTCGTTTGAGACCATAAAGATGTATAAGTCGCTTAATGCGATTACATTCACTACAATAATAGGCGTTCCAACTACGGTCTTCCTTCTCACATAAATAGCAAATACCCATATATTACTCGCTCAAAATAATTAAAAAAATTATAAAATAATATATTATATACTATGATATTTGGAAGACTTATTTTAGTCTCTACTACTTATTATAATAAAATTATAGACCACGATAATTTTTCTTATTTTGTTTCCTTAAATCGTGTCCGCCCAGTTTTCATCAAAATTGCCTCTAATTCCTTAGATAGAAAGGTTTTCATTTATACAAATTCTATCATTCTTTAGGAAGGTAATACTCTTCAAAAAATAGGTATGCCTCTTGACGAACTACTTAAATACTCTCCTTTTGTAAAAGGCGACCAGAATAAAAGGAAAAATTATTATAGAGAAAAAAATCCTACTCCTAAGACAATTATGGAGAAGAAAGCTATTGTTTTGAAATTTGAATAACCTATAAGCCCATTGCTGTTGCTGGATTAATAGAAGGTGGCTTTGGAGGAGGAGGTGGGGGACTGTCGTGGTGTTTTGGGGCAAAAATACCTCCTAGGACCATACCGAGACCAGTGAGTCCCGTGATTACATCTCCTATGGGGTTCTCCGGCCCACCAAGCACAGTATCTTCTGTAATTAACTCGGATAATTCTTCACCACCGCCTTTAGCCGCCTGCTTGGCAACAGCCTTAGCACCACTGTCTAGAGCATCACTATCCACACTTGGTTCAGCGGTTGGGGCGTTTGTTGCTCCACCCTGAGCGTCATCTGGGACAGCACTCTCTGGACTGGCATTCTCAACCGGTCGTGCTGGGTTGCTTTGTGGGTTTCCTTCTCCCATACTTTCTGGCATAGTTCTATTTGATTCTGTTTCTGGACTCCTTGTTTGTGGAGTTCCTGATGTTCTTTGCTCCGCTTCGGCTTCCGCACTTTGCTGGTCTTCTAGAGCAATTCTCTGATTTGTTTCCCTATCACTAGCATCTTGCTCGGCACGTTCAGTCGTTCCTTGTAATGCTCTTGCTGGACCTGGTAATGATTCATTTATCTGTCCTAGTGTCCTTGTTCTGGCCAAAGCTCTTACACCCTTATCTATACCACCTTCACCCTCGGTCGAAAATGGAACTTCTCCTGATGGGAGTCTTAAACTAGGTCTTTCAAAATCCGTCGCCCTTGTTATATCCAAACTCTTTGTGGTGCGACCCTCAGCATCACGTATAGCATTCACCGCCTTTCTTCTATTAAGAATGTCTCTCGCCGATGAAAAATCATCTTCCGCATCATCAATTTTATTGGAAGTTTCTTGAAATTCTTTATTCAATTGGTCTCTAGTATTAGAACCGGACACTCTTTCTGCTTCTGTGGTCGCATTATCAATTCTAGCCTGAGTATCTTTTAATTGCTGGGAGATATCTGTTCTAGCATCTTTAAGATTACTAAGTTTTCCTTGTGCGTCATCAAAATCTCCTTGTAGCTCTTGGTCGCTTTTTGTGGAGTATAATGGGCTTTGTCTATACGTATCTTCGAGCTCAGATAGATTTCGGCTTGGTGCTGATGGGGCCGATACACGATTAGGTAATTCGCCAAGTTGTCTTAGCCTTTGAATATCTCCATCACCTAGTCCTAAATCCTCGGCACTTACCGCTGTAGGTCTAGGTGCTTCCCTCGGCAATAGGTCTCGGAATCTTCCTCGTGCCTTTTCAAATGAGGCTCTTGCTCTTTGTTCTACATCTTTAGTTAGATTTACTCCTTTTTGTTTTAATCTCTGGAGACCTGCTTCAAATCTGGCTTGTCCTCCTTCGAGGCCATATTTCTTTATTAAATCCGCAGAAACCTTTTTTACCTTGTTTTCTAGTTTGCCTTGGAGATACTTGATAGAGCCTTTTAAGCCTTCTTCTAGAGTGGGAGTTCCTATACCTTCAATAGCAGAACGGATTTGTTCGTAGGTTTCATCAGCATCTTCTTTCTTCTCCTGATATTCTCTTATTTTCTCTTCATATTCACCACGTCTGGCATTAGCAAGACCAGTAGCATTTGCGACAGCGTTATTGTAAGAATTTTCGTAGTTTTGTCTATCACTATAATAATTCGAAAGCTCACTCATCTTTTATAAATATATGAGATATTAAAAAAAATTTCATTTTATATTACTATAAGATTATGAGTTCTAAAAAAACTAAGGTTGTATTTGAACCTGCGAAAAATAAGACTAG
>VMHT01093225.1_pt1 | contig 15805 bp, 10 predicted proteins | sample 4693611 | NCBI WGS metagenome assembly VMHT01 (sample SAMN12280063, study PRJNA550983) | marine metagenome | isolation source: seawater sampled from same location over 5 years 0.02-0.2 micron viral filtrate | place: USA: collected off the coast of southern California halfway between the port... ... | reverse complement strand
CTAGAGCTTTATCATCAAGCTCATTATCACTCTGCTCTACTAGCTTTTCTAATAATTCAACGACAAATGTCTTAAATTTAGGTGATCTAAGTGCAGATAATACGAATGGTTTTACGAGTGCTAACATGTTATTTGTTTGTTAATTGTATAGGTATCACGTCAGAGCACATATGCTCTACCCGTGATCCGGGTCTCAGGGTGAAACCCAATCTTTGTAGTTCGGCACATTTTAGAGCACGTACCAGCTCATAGTCAAGACGATCCTTTTGAATCTTAGACTCAGCCATGCGTTCACATTGCTTTGTCAAGTCTCGGTTTAGGGGTACAGAAAAGTTTATCTGAAACCCCCAGTTTTCTGAGATAACATAACCATCTTCTGTTTGTGGTTCTGTATCATTACCCATGTAAAATGGGCTAAATGTCATCGTGCTGCCATTGCAAGAAACGTTGCCACCAAAGGATTGTCGGCTTGGAGCTCCATTATTTTGAAATTGTACAGCTTGATTTGTGACATTTCCGGTCGCGGCGGCGACTGGGTTGGATGAATTATTTGTGTCTCCTTCAGCAAACGCTGGGCTTACTGTGAGAATACAGAGAGCGACGTAGTAGTAGAGTTTATTGTGTAATTGCGAGTATAATCGCGCTGCTCTACTATGCCTGCTGCTCTTGTTGTTGTTTCTAAACTCCATGGATTTGCTGTGTTAGTTACAGAAAATGTTGTACCACTGGTAGCAATATCTGCTGACGGAGTTACATTTGTACCTGACCAAGTATTTACAGCAGCTCCAAAAACTTGGACCTGTTCTGTCTCTACTATAGTCTGAGTTGTAGTAGTCGTACTGTTCATAGACCCAGTTGTAAACTGAGGAGTGACAGTATTTGCTCTAGCTATGCCGGGTGATAACAACGCTAAGAGTATGAGTAATTTTTTCATACTTTTGGTTTGTCTTTTTTTACCATTGGGCAGTTTGGTGGTGTTTTACTATTGCCATTTTTTCCAGTTGTCAAACCGAATGTGGCTAGTGCGCCAGTAAATACGCTGGCTACGAAAGTTATATCTGAGTTACCAGATTTTTTAACCATAGGAATGTCAACATAGTTCATAGTAATAATAAAGCCAGACCAAACAACTACGCCTAATCTAACTACTGTTCCCAGAAATTCTATTTGATGTTCTTTGTCCTCGGCTATATCTTTTACTTTTCCTAAGAATCCTTTTTCCTTGACTGGCTTATCTTCTTCCATGTTGTTTTAAGTATTGGTTTCATAGCAGTTACAACATATTTAAAAGCTGCTGTAGCTGTAAGTGTTGCTGCTACCGACACAACCGCAGTTGTGGTAGCCGTTACTAAGATCTCAGTCTCAGGTACCGGCATTTGTTTGTCTGTAAACGGTATGTCTATTTGCCTCATTCCGGGTGCTTCCGGCTCTTCTTTTTCAGATGTAGTACCTTCAGGTTCTTCTTCTGTTTGTAAATTACTAGGAGGTACAACCATAGGAGTGTAAGAAGGTACATCTGCTGTAGGTAGAGGTATAGATATTGTTTTAAGTGGTATTGGGTCAGGTAATATTATAGTGGGTATTTCCACGTTTAGCTTTTTATTCCTCGCATAATTTACAAGGAGCATCATCGGCTCGTTCTACCCATTTCTTTTCAGCTTCCCACCAAACATAAGATTTTCCGTCACTAGGCATACCAGCAGGATCATCCCATTGACATTTAGAATCATTCCATGTATACGATTCACTAGGTTTAGGTGGCATAAATTTATCTTTAGTTGCGTCATAAGTGTCGCCTATGCCTGCATACCTACCACGAAAATTATGATTATATGAAGTTTGTTTCCAAGTACCACCAAAACCATCGGCAAGATACTTAGCACCTATAGCTTCTTGTGCTATGTCACCTCCTCCTGAATCTTTATCATCAACAACTATAACTCTTTTAACGAGTCCGTTTTCATCTATTTCTGCAAAATGTGCCATAATTAATTTTGGAATTTATATCTAATTAAAACTATACCGCTAGCACCAGCACCACCATTATTGGCAGTACCAGTGTGGGAAGAAGAAGCTCCGCCTCCGCCTCCACCTGTATTGGCTAGACCACTTTGTCCGTTAGAGTTAGTACTACCAACGGCATATGCTTTATTAGCTCCTCCACCATCGGGTGCAACAACTGAAGTTGTACCATAATTAGAAGTACCACCGCATCCACCACTAGCAAAGTAACCATTTTCTCCACAAGAGAGAACTGAAGCATAAGTTGAGGCTGAGTTAGAACCATTACCTCCAACACCTACAGCAGAGCCAGTAGCAGCACCGCCAGCACCGCCAGCACCACCGCCGCCGCCGCCACGTCCGCCACTGCCGGGATCAATACCCAATCCGCCTGCGTGACCTTCTGCTGGTGAATAACCACCTTCATTTCCTTGCGATAAGGCTCTGTTACAGTTAGAACCACCTCCTCCAGAACCACCGTTTCCATGAGTAGCAGAAGTTCCACATTCGTTAACTCCTAAACCTCCTCCAGTAGAAGAATCATTATTAAATGAACTATTAGATCCTTTAACACCATTTGCACCATTAGTTCCAGTGCCTGGTCCTCCACCACCAACAGTTACGTTATGGTTTCCTGTTGCAATACTTTTACCAGTGAGTAAACGATAACCACCAGCACCACCGCCACCGCTAAGGTCGCCCGAACAGCCACCTCCTCCAGCAACAATTAAATATTCAAGCGTATTAACATGTGATCCTGTACCAGCTTGAGATACAACAAATCCATTAGAACCTGTTTTTGATGATGTAAACTTATGGTATACATAATCTCCAGAAGTTACACCATTAGCTCCATCTGGACCTGTAGCAGCATAATAAGTATCAGCAATTGTTATACTATCGGTTGCTGAAAAATCTGAATCAGCAGCACTTCCGTCTATTTTTTGTGCTTTAGCTTTTACTGAATAAGTTGCGTCTGCTGTGAAAGTTACAGTAACAACAGGATTATTCGTAGTAAAACCTGTTACTACAACAGTATTACCTGTTTTAGTTCCTGAACCATGAGATACACTTACAAAAGTAAAGTTAGCTGATCCAAGATCTAGAATTAATCTGTCGTCAGTGCCATCTGTTGAAGTAATCGTATAAGCTACGTTTGTGTTTGCAGGAACATTAGCTGGACTATTTAAAGTTGGTGCTGATAACTTTAGAGTAAAGGTTTTAGTTGTATTACTTGAATCATCTAAACCTAAAGATGTAGTTGTAGCTTTTACTATATAGGAAGGAGTTCCACTAGCTGCTGCTGTTACTGTAAATTGTCCTGACGCATTTACTGTTCCAATTGTGCAGTTAGTTGGGGTAAAAGCATAAGTAACATCATCAGAAAAATTAGAAATTGTATGGGTTACTGCTGCACTAGCTGCAACTTCTAATCCTCCAGTTATTACAGGAGCATCTAATGTTGGAGTTGCAATAACTTGCCAGCTACCATCACCTCTTAAAAAGTTTGTATTATTTGCTGTTCCACTTCCAAGTCTTGCTGTTGGTACTGTTCCAGATGTAAGATTACTAGCATTTAAAGCTGTTAAATCTTTTGCTGTGTTAGCTTCTATAGCTGTATTGATTGAGTTAGCTAACTTATCTGCTGTTACTGCATCATCAAGTATTTTATCTGTAGTAACTGCATCATTAGCAATTGTTAAAGATGTAGAACCTGTAACGTCTCCTGTGTGAGTAGCGTTAGTTGTTTTAGCTGTGTTAGCTGCAACATCTGTAGCTATGTCAATACCATCAACTGTTCCTGATACTGTGATATTTCCTGTAACATCAAGACCAGAACTTATATCAACATTCCCAATTAGGTCAATATGACCATCACTATTAATTTTAAATTTATCAATAGTATTTGTAGCGTCTTCAATAACAAAATGACCAACATTAACTTTTATTTGATAATCTGGATTATTGTCACTATCGCTAAAAGTAAGTCTCGGTGTAGAATCTGAAATTGTTATATCATTAGAACCTAAAGTTCCTGTTGTAGCTATATTCTGCGAGCCAAAGTTAGGAGATATCTTAGTCCCAGCTATCGCTGCACTTGCATCTACGTTTGCGTTAACAATACCATCACTATTAAGTAAAGTTTTAATTTCACTTGCTGTCTGATCTGCTGTTGCAGAAGCTTCTATAGCGTTTAACTTACTGTGATCTGCGTCTGTAAAGACATTACTATCTGATGCGGATTCAACTAATGTTCTAATCTCAGCAGCAGTCTGATCGGCTGTAGCTGAACTTTCAATACCATCTAACTTAGTACCATCAGCAGCTACGTCACGACCATCTACGTTACCAGATACAGTTATGTTACCTGTAACAGCAGCTCCTGATCCAGTAACTTCTATTTTTGTATTACCACCACTTTGTACTTTTAAAGTACCAGTACCAGCATCATTAATTATAGAGTCATTGGCATTATGAAATATTTCTAGGTCTGATCCTGTACCAAGTTTAAGTTTAGCATTATCATTATATACGTTATCTCCAGTAAATGTATTACCAGTTGTAGCTGCAAAGTTACCACTAGCTGTTACACCACCTTGCCAAGATCCACCGTTATAAACCTTAAGTTCATTAGCAGTAGTATTAAAATATAAGTCTCCTTCTGCAAGGTCATTACCACCACCATCTTGTGATGGGTTAGAAGATGCAACTTGATATGTATCTCCAAAGTTGTTAACAGAGGATATATTGGCAGACGCATTATTTATGCTTGCTATATTTGTTGCTGCGGTATTTACATTAGCTATAGACCCTGCTACTAATCCTATGTCAGTACCATCGGCTGCTACTATGCCTATATCTGAGGCATCTGCTGCCACAGCATTAATGTTAGTTGCATTTCCAGCTACAGCATTAATGTTAGTTGAGTTTCCAGCTACTGATGTCACATTAGAACTAATACCAGCTACAGTCGTTACGTTACTAGCTATACCAGATACAGTTGTTACATCGCTAGATATACCAGCTACAGTTGTAACCTCTGTTGATTTTGGTGATAATCTATGGAATGTGTATGTATGAGCTGTAGTAGTTGTTTCTACTAAGAATCCAAAGCCCGAAGGTATGGTAGCACTTACACCTGTGATAATAACTGCTAAACCAGATCCTCTACCATTTGCAATCGTAACTGTAGTTCCACTTGGAACTAAATTAGTAGATGCTGCGGATACTGAGACTATAGTTCCAGTACCATTATTTACATCAGGGTTAGATGTAGGAAAGCTTGTTTCATTAGCTATTGGTACAAATCCACCAACATCATCAACAAGATCAATTATTCTGTCATTGATAGCTGCGGTTGTAGCAATAGTTGTATCGTTATCTGGAAATGAATCACCATCTTTAATAGTGTCTCCAGTACTTACGTTAAAAAATCTAGCGTCTGCTGCTGCTGTAGTTAAGAAAGATGTATCGTTAGACGCTGCTGCTGCTTGCTCACTAGCTGTGACAACAGTCGCACCATTTAACTTATCAGATGTTATAGATCCAGCAGCATAATGCTCGTTATCTAACGCTCCAGCAGCTATGTGCTCAGAGTTAACAACATCATCTTGTATATTATCTCCATCAATAATGTCGTTAGCTAAATGTACATGATCTATAGAACCATCTACATAGTGTTCGGAATTAACTGCATTATCAGCTAACTTAGTACTATCTATAGCATCAGCTTCTAATTTACCTCTTGTTACATTTAGATCAATAATCTTACTTGTGTTAACAGAATCTGTTGCTAATTCATTTGTAGTGACTGCTGAAGCTTGAATAGCAGCAGTATCTACTGCATCATCTGCTAGTTCACTTGAACCAACTGCATTAGCTATGATGCTATCTGCATTAACGGCATCTGTTGCTATTTTTGCATTTGTAATAGCATCAGCTTCTATATCTTCTGTTTCAACAGGACGAGTTTGTAACTCGTGTATAGCCATTAACGATTGTTCTTGGTTTGCGTTAAGATCTATAGCACGAATAGAAGACCCGGCTGCAAATACAGCTTTAGGATCTTCATTACCATCTGTTTTACCAACAGTTGTTTCTCTATAAACTCTAACACGTACACCAGACTTAGGTGCTCCAGAAGTCTCTTGTACAGAGCTGTCTACACTGGTATTGTTGAAAGTTATTTTTGTAGGGTTGCTGACATTGTCAACAGCATATTTAGTTGTCGCTTGTGTTACTCCGTTAAGAGAAACTTTTACATCTTCAGTTTGTATGACTGGGAAGGTGTACGTAAATTCCAGATCGGAACCATTAGGTGCACCTCCACCGTTGTCGGTAAATGTTGCCATTTTAATTTAATTTAATTGTTTGGCGGTGGATTATTTTCTCATGTTAGTTATTGTCTTAACACTTTGTCTGTTTACTTGTATTCCTTGTAATTCTTTTCTTCTTTCTTCTTGTATTAGTTTTTGAATTTCTGGATCATTTTTTATTCTGTTCCAAGCTATTTCTTTAGCTCTTTCAAAAATACGTTTAATTTTAATATTATGTGCATATTTTTTAGGATCAATATGTTTTAGACCGTTATCACGGTTATAATTCATTTCTTCTATAGATTCTAAAATTCCGGGATTTGTAGCTAATTTATCTAATTTAAGAATTATCTGTTGATCTCCAATCGCTTTTTGATATAACGATCTTAGTCTAGGACTTTGACTTAAATTAGTTCCATCAGGAGCATAGTAAGTAGATGTTCTTAAATCATACCCACTATCAAATAAAAGTTTTCTTCCGGGACTATAATCCATATTTAATTGAACAGGAGAAAAAGCATTGAACATTCTTGTTATAAAATCATGGTCTTTAATTGGTCTACCAGTTAACATATCATATTTAATTGGTAAAGGATTAGACGCAAGACTTTCAGTTATTAAGTTTCTATTTCTAATAGAATCATCAATATCAGATCCTAACTCTCTTGTATATGGAGTTAATACTTTGCCTAACTCATTTCTTAAACTACTTAAAGGTAAAGTGTTGTTTGCTAATTGAGCAACCATTCTCTGTATCTGTCCGGGTCTACCTGAAAACAATTCAATAAATTGTTGTAAACCAGCCATATAAGATTTACTGGTAATACCTTGAGCAATAACTAAAGATAACTTTTGGAAATTATCTGTAGCCCACTCTTCACCCATTAATTCTTGATGATCTCCAATGTCTCCCATAATTGCGAGTATTTGGTTAAATGGTTCAAAAGCATCATAGCTAACCCAAGCATCACCAATTTTAATAGTTCTAGGTCTCCAACCAGCATCTTGCCATGTCTGTCTTTTTTGTCTGTCAGCAGGACCGTTACCATGTAACTCACCACTTAAGAACTTTTGACCAGCCATAAATATGACTCCAGCACCCATAGCTAGTCTACCATTTTGGATAGCTCTAGCATTGGCTAAATCTTCAGCAGTTTCTATACCGTATTTACTTACTTTAGAAAAGTCTCCGGGTTTAGCAAATGCAATATCATTCCATTCGTCAACTAAAAAGTTAAATACGGGAGTATGTTTAGCTGTTAAGTTTAAACCGTTTACACCTGTTCTAGCAAATAAGAAGAAAGGTCTAGCCCAAGGTTGACTTTCAAATACTGTGTTCAATCCTTTTGCAAAACCATTTAAGTCTTGAGTTAAAGTAGCTTCTCTTTTTGCTCCTTTAATATACTCATCTCTTAAACCACCTTCTGCATCAAATATATCATCAACAAATGAACTTTCAGCTTTAGCTACCATATCAGGTGTTACTTCACCAAACTCTCCACCAGCTTCTGCTAAAACTTTTCTGTATGCTTTAGCTCTCAATCTACCTCTACCTAAAATATAACCAAAGGCGTCGTCAGTAGCTGCCATAATTTTAGTGGAATATGTAAGAAACTTATTATCATTAGCAGCTCTAGCCATATTAGCCATGTAGAAAATACCTTTATCTGCTGCTGTACCTTCTTTTTCAATCATATATTTCATAGCTTCCCAGTTACTATCGCCAGTAGTGACTTCAGCAAAACGTGTTTTGATGTCTGCTATGTCTCCTGACCAATAACTATTAAGCTTACTTTTAAATAATTTAAAAGATTCTGGTATAGATTGTATCATACCATTTACATCAGCTAATGCTTCTCTATAAACTTTTCCATTTCCGCCTATTGCAGCACCAGCCATTTGTGCCATAGGTCTTAAAAAGACGGCACTAGATGTACCCATAATAGCTCGCACTGGAGTTTTAGGTCCAGATAAAACACTATTAGTCATTACCATTCCTAACTGTCTGACTAGCTCACCTGTTTTCTTAGTTCCGTTTAGTTCTCCACCACGCATCTTAGTACGTAAAAATGTCATTAATGATTCTACATCAGATGGATGGTTAGCTTGAGAAATCATTTCTCTAATACCATTAAGAAGACTATCGTCACCTGTTTTACCAGCTAATTCAACAGCTAATTGTAAAGATTTAACATGTTCTTTGACTTGTTTATCAACATCAGCAAACATTTCTTTTCTGATTGCAATGTTATCAAAGTCTTTAAGACTTCTACCAGCAGCATATCTAGCCATTTTGGTTGTACGTATAACACCAATAAGCTGTTCTACCATAGTTTGTATAGGACCATCAACATCTTTTAAATTAAAAATGTCTTCGATCTCTCTACTCATTATCCCGGTATCTCTTAACTTTCTTAATAAATCTCCAGCTACTAAGTCTAAAGCGTTGGCAGTGGATGGTAATACGTTTGCATAAACTATTTCTCCATCAACTACTCTTTGGTCAAGACCTCTTGCTTTAGCAGGAGCTAGAAACTCTTCTACTGTCATGTTAGAAGTATTACGACCTTCAACCATTTCTTTGTAAAGAGAAATGTTTTCAGCATAGTACTGGTCTGTAGTTAAACCTCTTGATCTAGCTTTAGATATATCTTGTCTAATTAACTCATTTGATTTAAAAGCTTTTTCTATCTTTGTAATTTCGTCCCAAGTCATCTTAGAAGACGCAGCAATGTTTTTTCTACCATTGACACTTACAACAGTTCCAATAGATCCATCTTCTGCTCCACCTAAAGTCTTTTGCATTTTACGAGATTCATTTACGTTATATAAATCTTCAGTTGCATTAGCATTACCTTGATGTTTGTCAGCTAAGTCAGGGTTTTTATAAGCACCAAATTTACTTTTACCTTCTTCTATTCTTGCGACTATTTCGTCACGTTCTTTTATCAGAGCTTCATCAGCATTCTTAGGTGTCCACTTATTGCTTTTTAATCTTGCAGTTTTCGCTCGTTTATTAGCTTCTTTAATTGTAGCAGTTAGTTGAGAAATCTCTTCTTTAGCTTTTACATCGTCAGGATCAAGATTAGCAACTAAAGCTTTTTTTTGTTTTTTTAATACAGCTCTCTGCTCAGTTACTGTTTTTAATTCTTCATCAAATGGATTACCACCAAGTTCTTGATTGATTTGTTTTAATCTTGCTTGGTCAACTTTACTTCCATTAGATTGTATTCTACCTGTTTTAACTCTTTGTATTTCTCTACTTTGTTGCATATTCTTAACAACATTTGCTTCAGGTGTAGGACCACTACCCTTAAACTTTCCTGTTACAGCACCTTTTGTGCTTTTAGCACCAGATAATAAAGCATGTAAAACAGTGTCAGATAAAATACCTAAACCCATACCTTCTACAACATTTTTAAATGTCTTCATCATAGGATGGTCATGTTCTTTAGTAGCAAGTGGGATATTTAATCCTGTAAAATGACTTTCTAATACACCAAGAGCGTTAGTGTCTTGTGAATATCTAGATAGTGCGTCTACCTTTGCACCACTTACAGCTCCTCGAATAAGCTTTCCTTTTAAAGTCATTGCTCCTGTAGCAGTTCTTTTAGCTAAAGCACCAGCTATGGGTTTTTTAATTATAGCAGGCACTACTGATTTACCTAGTTTACCTAGTTTACCTACCACTCCAATTTTTCCAATAGGTACAGCAGCTAAAGTTCCATAGTGTGTTAAGCCTCTAAGTGCTCCACCCCACCATATTTTAGTTTCTATAGGGTTTTCATCATTAACAAAGAAATCATCCCATTCAGGTTTGTATCCACCTTCTTTATTCTCTCTACCCATTTCACCGGTAGCCATATCTATAAGCCTTTCAGGAAGGGTTATGAGAGAGGAGGCAGTGTCTTGAAGACCACCACCTAATGCAGAAAACAGTTCTTTAGTGTATTCACCTACACCCCAGTTTTCTTTATTTCTAGTGTCTTCAATTTCGCTTTTCTTTTGAAGTGCAGCGTTTTCATTTATTTCTTGCTGCTGAAGTCTTTCAGCTTCTTGTTGTCTTCTATAGTCTAATTGTTTTTGTGCTTCCTCTGCTTGTTTAGCAGATTCCTCATTTGATATAGGCTCCGTTGGTGTAGGAGCTTCTATTGTAAATTCTAATTCATCCATGTTTTACCGCAGTAATAATTAAAGATAAAGATTTAAATGAGACCGCAGTTACTCATTAATCAATGTCTTCGTTTTCTTCGTAAGGGTTGACTTCGTCTGTATTGTCTTTGTTATAATTTTCTGTGTCATACTCAAACCTTTTCTTTTTATTTTTTGTAGGTTTGTTTAAAAACATATGCAACATAGATAATGGTATGTCAAATTTTTTAATTTCTTCATTTTGATTCCATTGTCCGGGATAACCCATTATTTCAGCTTGTCTCCAAGCTAACTCTCTAGGAAGAATGTTAGCGTCAGAAGCTAGTTTTTGGTAGTAAAAAGGAACTGGTCCTTTACCACCATTTGCAGCCCAAGACTTAAGTTCTTCTCTTTGTGCAATAGGTGCTTCGAGTTGTGCAGTTGCATACCCATGATCTTCAGGTCTTATTTGTGATTTTGCAGCAACTAATTTTCTTTCGTACTCATCGTTTCTGGAAAAAGTTTGGTATTCTGAATTAGCAGTTACCCAATCGTCATTTCCATGCTCAGTAAGAATAGCTGTGCGAGCTGCTTCTGTAGCTTTAGCAGGATCATATCCTGCCGCAATAGAATCATTGTAGGCTGTTGTGTAAGTTTTTTCAGTTGCAGCTAAGAGTGCATAGTATTGAATATTTTTAGCTTCTAAAGACCCAGTACTTTTAGCACTGTTTGCAACCAAATCTGTTACAAATTTTTTATCTTCAGTACCTAACGAGTTAATAGTAATAAGTTGTTGATTACCGTCAGGTATTAATTTATTTGCAAATTCTGTTCTAATTGTAGGACTTGCTTCTTTTAAATCTAGTTGAGTGATTCCTCCGTGAGCAAGGTTTTTTTGATTAAGAATTTTTCTCATAGCATCATCATCTCGATAACCATAAATCAAAAATTGTTCATCTTGATTTAAAGGTATGTCTGGAAAATCTATTTCACGTTGTTTTAAATAAGCTTTTTTTTGGTCAATAGTTAATACATTACCACTTTTCTCAATTTCTTCACGAAGTTTTTCAGCATTAGCTTCTACTACAAATTTATCAGTGTCTAATTTTTTCGATCTGTACTTAGCATTAGCTTCTCTGATCTCTTGTTCAAAACCTTTGAATTCTTTGTAGTGTTCTAAATTAACATTTTTTTGATCACCACTATGAAATGCTAGTGCTTTAACCATAGCTTCAGCATCAACTGAACTAAGGTTTCCATCTGAAATTGCATCAATTACTTTTTTACGAAAAGCAAGTCTTGCATTAGATACACCACCATACAAACCTGTATTCATTTTAACCCAATTATCAGCATACTCTCTTGAAAGTTCTGGGTTATCTCCAATGTTATCTAAAATATCATTTTCTTGTTGTTGAACTTTAAAATCTTTAGCTCTTTCATTCCTTTCTTTTCTAGCCTCTTCATACTCAGCTTCGTCAATCTTCATTATTTCAGGACCAACGGTAGCTGCTAAAAGTTGCTCGTTAACACCAAGGAATTGCTCAGAAAATTCAAACCTTACTTTAGCATCTAATGCTCTTAACTGAGAAGCATCTGGATTATTATTGTAACCAATTTTTTCTCCAGTATTTTTATCTTCTATAAATGTAGTGTTTCTTGCTTCATTCTTAAAATCAGTATAACCTCTAGCTGCCTTTGTAAGACTAGCTTTAACATAAGCATACTGTTCCCATCCAGATAAATTTCTGAATTGTTCTGAAAGTTCAAAGTCACCAGTATCTTCAAGTATTTGGTCTGCTATTTTACTCACTTTTAGATGTGAGTCCATTAGTCCTTTTTCTTGATTGGCTAATGCTTGGATCTGCTCTTTACTAGCTGGATTAATTAGAGCTAGATAAGAACCTCTCTGTAATGCTTCTTTCTTATTTTTTTCTGCTTTTACTTTAATAAAGTCATTAACTTTAGATGATAAATTTCCAAGAGATTCCCATTGAGATTGAGTCTTTTTAACTAAAGCATCATCTCTGTCTCTCATTTCATCAAAGTATTTTTCTTCAGAATCTAAGATTCTTTGATTACTTTTTTCTTGTTCTGGAACTATGTCAGTTTGTTCTACTGGATCATATTGTCCCGGTGTAAATGAGTAAGTCATTTTTGTTTCTCCTTGCCTTCGCCTTCGCCTTCAGATTTACTATTATTACCACCCTCATTACCACCATTACTTATTGAAGGAATCTTAGTACTGGCATACTGTCCACCAGCATCTAAGGCTGCTCCTAATAATCCATATGCTAGAATTGAATTTGGATTTTCATAAACTGGTGCTGGTGCTGCCATATCTGGTACTAATTGAATAGAAACTTTATTCCAAGCATTATTCTTGTCACCTATTAACTTTCTTCTTACTGCTTCATTACCTTGTTCATAAGCATATTGTGACTGAGTTAGAGCTCTACTACGTTGAGTATTAGCCATACCCATTTTAGCAAGGTTTAAATTCAAAGCCCTAAATATAGACTTTCCTCTAACACCTCTTTCAGCGGCACGAGCTTCTAGTAACCCTTCAGCTTCAAGCATGCTTCTAAAGTCTTCTTGATGGTCCATTAAAGCTTTAACTCTTATGTTGTTTAAATTTATTTGAGATTGTGTGTAAGCTCTTTGAGCTGCAAGATTAGATTCACTAATACTTTTTTCAAATTGAACAACCTTTGTTTTAAACAAAGATCTGTCCATCATCCACTTTCTTTCTCTTATTTTTAGTTTGTGTTCGTATTGTCGTTTGGCTGCTGCGTTTCTTTGTTTAGCGGCTTGTGCCTGTCCTACGGCACCAACGGCGGCAGAACCAAAACTAAGCGCGGCAGCGGCTGCTGGTGCACACATGGCAAAATTCTATAAAGGATAAATTGTTTGGTCCGTAGGTAAATCTCCTAAGAAATTTAAAACCTAAAAACCTAAGTAACTTTAAATGGACTTTGTTTCTTTCGTCAACAATGTTCCACAGTAACTTTTCTTTTCTTGACTTCACATACCGTCTTGCTTCTCTAGCAAAGGTATGAGGATATTCGTAAATAGCTGGGGTGCAAAGCATCCAGATTTGTCCATTACTATGGACTCCTGCCATGCCTGCTATCTCGCCATTTGGCACTTCAAAATAAACTGAGTCGCAGTTTTGATAACCTACGATTAGTGCATTTTCAGGGTCATGTCCATGACCTTCAGTTACCTCTCTACGGTCTGCTGGTAATAAATTAGAAGCCACCTGTAAGGCAGCTTCCAATGTTGCTGGGTGAATGTATTTAGACACGAGTGTAATTATTGTTTGTATATACTCCTTCCCATGTCATATTATGAACTGTAGCTGGAGCTGGGTGTGTAGATTTAAGTGTTAATAATGCGTTTATATTTCTGTCGTATATAGAAACTGTTCTTAAAATATTGTCATCAATAATTCCTGCCGCGTTTGCCTTGTATTGGTCAGCAGCAGTTAATTCAAATACTTCTGTATAGTCAACTCTACCAGTTCTACTTAGTGTTGTTTCATATATACCTACTGGACCAAACCCAAACTTTACTCTATGTAAAATTGTATTAGATCTAGTATCAGCTTTAAAGGTTTCACCTTCTCTAGTTACATAATAAATAGTAGGTAACTTAACTTCCATAGTAAACTGATGACCAATCAAAAATGTTTGACTAGACCAGTTACCATCTATTTCTAAGTTACTACCATTAATAGTTATAAGACCATATCTACCTAACTCAGTTCCTGAGTCAACATCATAAGCTGCTAGTTGATTTGTACTTTCTATACCAGTTGGTTTAGGAAATGTTGTTTTATTTGTCGTAGAATTATAAGTATTAGATGCTGTTGTAACTGACATCAAATGATCTAGATGAACTCTGTTTTCTGCAACAGCAAAAGTATTAGCATCCATCTTAATACTATATTTAAGTAGCTGATCTTTGTTATTATTTCTAACTACAACAAACAAGTTGTCATCTTGCATGCAGTGATACTGAATAGTTCCTGTTAATGTCCGTCTAAACCAAGCTGCTAGTTTTCTTTCTCTAACATTATCAAAGTATTTATAACCATAAAGAGTTGAAGTACCTTCTTCACTAAAAAAGATTATTGAGTTTTCTCTAGAATTAGATATAGTTTTTAGATCTTTTTCAAATAACCTAGAAACTACTGCACTTTGTTCAAGTACTTCTGGTTCACCTTCTCTCTGTACCTGTGCCATTTCAAAAAATCTTGAAAACTTACCGGCATTATCTAAGAAGCCGACTGTAGTACCAAGAGAGATAGGGTTAGTTGCAAAGTTAAAGTTGTAAGTAGAAAGAGCATTGATTTTAGCTGTAGTGGGACTGAATACGTCACTATCTGTAGTGAGCATAAATTGTTGATTTTTAGAAAACAAAAGTAAACCTGTGTTTACCTGTATGCCATCAAATAAAAGTGCTGGATATTCTGAACTAGCTGCTATATCAATAGGGTCACTAGCTGTTAACTGAATAGCTGACTTAGCAAAGAAGTTAGTAAAGTCTCCGGGACGAGACATGACAATAAATTCATCAGAAAGTATTCCAAATCTATTTCTAAAAAATACCAATTTACTTATGGTATTACCTATAAATGATGGTTCAGGGTTAGTGACATCATCACCAACTATTGCATCATCCCATTGAGGTACAGAGTATGTAACTCCAGAAATAGTATATGTAGAACCGTTAAGTTCAGTTAATCTAAAATTACTATCAGCAGTTCTTATAAGAAGCACTGGCATTTTAGAATACTTTAACCTTATTGTTCTACCCGGTTTAGCACATTCTTCCCATGTACCCTCACCATCTTTGTCATTATTACCAAAAAATTTAACGTAATGATTGTCTTCGTCGGCAACACTATTCACAACTTCTACAACCATGCCGTGCTTGCACTGAGAGGGCAAGTCACCTACATCGTTAACTTTACTAGCAACAACGTTTAACAGCTCTCCTACGGGCGTAGAGGCGTTGAATATAGCAGATCTGCTTATATGTAGTCCTGTACCAATTTGTGAAACAGTAAATCCATTACCTGTAGTAGCTGTAGCACTACCAGTTAAACCTTTTCTAATATCACCAAGAATACTTTCAGCAGTAATAGTTGTTTCTGTGTCAAACGGTGTAGGTTGTGGTCTGACTAAAGCTAAGTTAGCTTGTACTACGGATGTACTTATAGAATCAACAGTGATTTTATAAATAGCATCTTTCATAAATACTGTAAAGTTATCTCCTTGTTGCCAACCTTCTCCGCCATGTAGTAAATCATGGGTAGTTGTATATCTAGCTTGATATGTAGTAGTAGTTGT
>VMHT01114596.1_pt1 | contig 15810 bp, 21 predicted proteins | sample 4693611 | NCBI WGS metagenome assembly VMHT01 (sample SAMN12280063, study PRJNA550983) | marine metagenome | isolation source: seawater sampled from same location over 5 years 0.02-0.2 micron viral filtrate | place: USA: collected off the coast of southern California halfway between the port... ... | reverse complement strand
TTTTTTTTTTTTTTTTTTTCTTTATCCTTCTTAATTTTTTTTATTTTCATTTTATATATATTATATTTTTTTTTTTTTATTTTTTTTTTTTTTTTTTTTTTTTTTTTTCCTTTTTCTTTTTTCTTTTTTTTTTTTTAGGAATTGCTCGTCTAACTATATCAGGTTCTATTTTTTTCCCAAGCATTTTTAATCTTCTTTCTTTTATTTTTCTCTTTAATCTTTGCCGGTCTAACATAGGGTTACTATCTCTAAATATAGGACCAAATTTTCCAACATTACTAAGAAAACTAAATCTTTCGCTTATAGGTTTATTCATATAATTATATATATATATTATTTCTAATTAGAATTTAATTGAGATTGTAAATTTGATATTAAATTAGATTGGGTTAATAGTTGTTCTTGTAATGTAGATATTGTTGAATCTAATGTTTCTACTTGATTTAATAAATATTGAACTGTTTTAGTTAAGTCAGGAACTACCATTTTCATATCTAATGTTTTAGTTGTTTCCTCCTCAGCATTATTTGAATTAATTGTTCTTGTTGTTTGTGGTAATATTGGTTTCATATCCTCCCAAATAAATCCTTTTCTAATATTACAATTACAACTATCCGCTTGGTCGTGTTCGTCCCAATATTGTTCTATATATTCAAATGATACAGGATTAATATTTTTAATTATATTTATAGATTCACTTTCTACTAAATCATTAATATTTTTTTTATAATCTCTACTGGAATGTGCGTTTTGTCCGTCATTAGAAGCAAATTTAACAGTGCTACCGTTATATACTACTAAATTTGTATCGCTTTGAAACGCTAAACGAAGAGTAGAAGAATTAAAAAAATTATGATTAGTTGCCGACGTTTTAATTTCACCTACATTGCTAATTGAAAATTGGTCGTTTGTTTTTCGTTTTATAACTGTTTGATTGGAATTGTCGCTTCCGCATTTTAATGCTAATTCACAATCACCACTATCGCTATGAATTATTGCTTTACAAAATCCAGTATTTCTAACTGTAAATGTATCATTAGCGTCTTGTTGTAATGTAGCACCATTACGAATAACAGATAATTTATTATATACTTCAACTGAACCCTTAGCGTCTAATGTCCTTGGAGAAACTCCAAATGTTTGTAAATTTATTTTATTAGTAGATTGCGTATTAGTATTTGATAGTCTAACACCACTAAAACCACCCAAGTCAGTGCCGTTTATAGCAGGTGCTGTGCTGTCGTTTTTATATCTAACATAAAATGCCTCGTTAGTATGTAAATATATAGGTCTATCAAGTGAAGAAGTAGAATTCATATAAATCTTATTATAAAAGTCATTTCTGGTATTTTGTAAAAGCAATCCTCCATTAGTTAAACCTCTGTTTCCTAATCTCATTTTTGTGCTATCATTATATGTTCTTATTTCAAATATATCTTCCGCAGGTAAAAATCTTAAATATGTTTTTTCATTGCCCTGTTGAAAAAATTGCTGTTTTGGTTGGTCGCCACTACCAGTTCCAGTTGCCCTTATTTGTAATACTGAAACACCAGTTCCCTCTGGTTCAATTTTGACTTCTTTTCTCAAAAATATTCTATCAGTAGAACCACTAATAAGAACAGTTCCATTTGCTTTTAAATTTAAATTATTACCACTTTGATTTATACCGTCTGTGGATATATTTATTTGTTTATTAATATTTACTTCTGTTAAAGAACAAGTTAATATATCTTGTGCGGTAGTAGAACTATTACCTGCTTGTAATTTTACTATTTCACTATCTAATGTTATTCTACCAGTGCCTCCCTGTGTATTACTATATGCTTTTAAATGTAATGCCCCTGTATTTACTGCGAAATCAAATTTAGTATTTGCGTTATCGTATTGTTGATTTGCCCTCAAATCCGTGCCTTGAAAATATTGGAGTTTTGGTTGTCCTCCTGAACTACTTGTAATTTTTACTAATGCTGTTCCACTACTATTTTCTATGGTAAAACCACCACCACCACTATCACTAATATTAATTGTTGGTTGTGTTGAAATACTAATGTTATTATTATTACTGCTTTTTGTTAAACCATTACTTGCTGTTATATTATTTAATAATACTGTTGGTGTTATATTATCAATTTTATTATTTGAATTTACACTTAATAAATCACCACTACTAAAAGAACCAACAGTAGTATCTTTTAATAAAAATTGATTGACTGTTGAATTTGTTGTTAAATTAAATCCATAACCATTAATAGTAGTTATACTTGTTAATACATTATCTAAATTTAAGGATATATTACCACTACTTTCAGTTTTAGTTATATTAGTTCCACCTGTTATAGTTCCTTGAACTGACGTATTAATAGTTGCTTGTGTAGTAGGAACTATTAATCCACTCGCATTTGCTGTTAAAAATGTGCCGTCAGCGAAACCACCAACAGAATTATCTTTAACTAAAAATTGACTTTCAGCAGAAGATATATCATTACTAATAGTAAAACCATTTATAGTATTAATACTTGTTAAAGCACTATCTAAATTAAATGTGCTTGTTTGACCTCCACCGATTACTGATTGTGTTGTTTTAGTTATATTAGTTCCACCTGTTAAAGTTGCTTGAACCGCTATATTAATAGTTGCTTGTGTAGTAGGAACTATTAATCCACTCGCATTTACTGTTAAAAATGTGCCGTCAGCAAATCCACCAACAGAATTATCTTTTAATAGAAATTGGTTACCTGCTGACGATATATTAGTTACTAATGAAAAAGCATTAATACTTGTCATTCCACCAATTACAGCGTCTAAATTTAATGAAGTCCCATTAATATCAGTAGTTTTATTTAAATTAGTTCCAGCATTAATCTCAACAAAACTACTTGCTATACTAATAGTTCCGTCGCCATTAGTAATAGTAATATTATTACCAGCGGTTAATCTGTTAGTAGTATAATTACCAACTGAATTTCCTATTAATAGATTCCCTGTTGATACACTTGAATCAAAAGCATATTTAGTTTTTATATCTGTTATATCAGTTTCTGCTGTATCTATGCTACTTAAACCAGTTAAAGTTCTATTTTGAAATCCTGCTAAATTAGTCAAAACTCTTCCTGACATATATATATAATAAAATATTATTAATTTAATTTTATTACATTTAAATATAAAATGGAAGCAAGTGCTATAATCGCAATTATATCTGTATCAGCAACAGCAGGAGGTGCTTTTATAACAGCATTATTTCATAGTTTATCCTTATCTCGTTGTAGTGAAATTAGTTGTTGTGGTTGTAAATGTAAAAGAGAAGTATTAAGTGAAAAAACATATAACGAACAATCTAATAAAGAATCTAATAATAATATAGAATTAGAAGATATAGTTAGTCCAAGTATTAGTTTTAATCAAGAATAGATATTACACCATTACACTTTTACACCTAATTTCAAAAAGTAGTCTATAAGAGAGTATATAGAAATAGTTTTGTAATTTTGGTGAAATGGTGTAAAGGTGTATTTCAATTAAATATTAATTAAATTTTAATTAATTTATAATTAAATTTAATTTGTATATAATTCATTTTTTTTTTCTAATATTAATTATACAAATGAATCCAGATCAAGTCAAATACTCGACCTCCCCAAATGAAGCAACCCCAGCAGAAGCAGAAAATGTTATTTTCCGTGCTGAACTAAATGAATACAACCCAGACTCTAATAAATTCGTTAGAATTAATCTCCCAGTTCAGGACAAAGCATTCGTTGATTTCGGTGATACAACCGTATCCCTTAAATTAACCAATCGTTCTTTTGATTCCGCTGGTGACGCCGCAGATTCAGCAGTCAAAACCCAATTAACTAATTTAATCAAATCTGTTAGCATTCTTAACTCCCAAGGAGAACAGATTGAATATATTAATAATTATAACTTAATCACAAATATTGTTGAAGACTATACTATGGGAACTAACCATAAAGCAGGTGTAGCACATATTCTATCCGGTGGTGCTCCTAATGGTGACCCAGACGGTGCTACTGCGATTGCTGGAACAAGTGGAACAAGTGAAGCAGACGGTTCAAATAAAATACTTGTTGACGGTCTAATGACTGGTTTTACCAGCGGTCAGTATCTCCAACCATTAGGATTTTTAGTAGGTGGTTCAGGTTGTAGCATTGTTCTTGAATTAGAAGACCCAAATACCGCTTTAACTTGTATTGACGCTTCCAAAGCAGAAGTCACATTAAAATACAAGGTTAATGACGTTCAGTTAAGGGCAAAGGTAATTCGCTTTAACAGTGCTTTCAACGACGCTTTTGAGGCAAGTATGGCAGAGGCAGGTGAAGTTGGTATCAACTATATTTCCCAGTCCTATTTACATAACCAAGGTCAATTACCAAGTGGAACAACCAGTCTTGCTAATATTAATTTCTCTCCTAACCCTCGTAGTGCTATTTACATTCTTGCTTGCCTACGCAAAGAGTCAAAAGTAACTGACAAAGGTGCTTTCTCATTAGGTTGCCGTCAGTCTGCTACGATCCAGCAATATACCTTCGAGGTGAATGGACGTCAAATGCCGAGTCAACCAATTGATCTTGCTACTGATAATGTAGCACAGGGTTATGCCAATGTATTAGATTGTTTCGGACAGATTAATAATATGGCACATAACACCCTAATCACAAGTGGAACAGCAAGAACTCTTTTCTACTCTGCTACCGAGGATACTGATTGTAAATTCGTTGCTGGTATTACCCTTGAAGACTTTAATAGTTCTACTAACAATGTATATTCAGGTATGAATTTATCTAATGTTGGAACACTTGCTTTCCGTCCTAAATTAGACGGCACAGCACTATCCGCTAACTATCGTGTAGATTTCATTACTGCTTGTAATATATCTTTCCACTATACTATTGACGGTCGTTGTTATTCAGTCAAATAAATTTATTAATCAAAAATAAAATATAATTAATATATATATGGATAGATTATCTGTTGTAGAAAGAGGCAGACCAGCACAATTAGAATTAGGCGAGGCAGTTAAAATGGGACGATTAGGGGAACAGAAATACTACTCAACCCAACCAGTTAGCAATCCTGTTGTTAAAGGGGACGTAGTAGTAAAAAAGAATTATCCATATAAATATAGATATGGTCGTTAAATACACCTTTACACCATTTCACCATAATTACAAAAGTATTCTTTAAACACTTCCCATACAATACTTTTATAAATTAGGTGTAAAAGTGTAATAGTGTAAATGTATAAATAAATAATTTTTTTTTTATCTAATAAATATATGAAGAAGTATATATTAGAAAAGTCTAATAGAAAAGATAAAAAATTAATGGTGAAGAATGGCAAGACGATTCATTTTGGAGCAAAGGGATATACTGATTACACTATAAACAAAAATCCTAATAAAAAAAAAAATTATATAAAACGCCATAGTGTCCGTGAGGATTTTAATAATTTAAATTCAGCAGGAGCGTGGAGTAGATATATATTGTGGGAAAAAAAGACTATACCAGCAAGTGTAAAAGCAATGGAAAATAGATTCAATATAAATATTATTAATAAAATTAAAAAATAAATAAAATATATTATAATTAATATATGTCAGCATTAGTAGCAAGTATAGCACGAGGTGGGGCAATTAAAGGATTTTTTAAAAAAGGTATAAAGGAATTAGCACCAAAAGCAATAAAGGGATTAAAAACAATAGGTATAAGAAGTATTAGAGGTTTAAAATCAACATTAGGAAAAACTAAGGCATTACCAAAGGCAGTCACAGAAGCAGTAGCAGATAGCAGACATTTAGCACTATTAGACCCTAATTTAACAGCAGGGGGTCAATTTAATATGATAATGGAAAGTATAGCAGACAGTTTAGATATTGCTGGTATTAGGGCAAGAAATTATGACGCATTAGAACGAGTTGCTAAAAGATTAACAAGGGCATTAAATAATAATGCTTCACGAGAGGCATTAGTAAATATGTTGGATAACGCACGAGCAAATGAAACAGTAGGTCAAATGGCAAAACGCTATGCTAAAACAGGAGCAAAAAATGTTAAAAATCTATTAACTGGATTAGTTCAAGAAGGAGGTGAGAATTTAGTAGTAGATAATGTTAGTGATATTATGCTTAAAGCGACTGCTGGGGCAGTAGCAGGGGGTGCTGGTGGGGTTGCTGGTGTAAAATTAGCAAATAAAAATAAAAAAAAATAAATATAATATATAATTATATATGTCAGCATTTTTAAGTGGAATATTAAAATCAGTATTTAAAGGAAGTGGAGCAAAGGGTATTAAGAGTATTGCCCCTGCCGTTATTAGAGGAGTCAAGGCAACAGCACCAAAAACAATAAGAGGCGTTAAATCAGGAGCAAGTGCTTTGGCAAAAGCGAAATTTTTAGCACAACCATTAGGGAAAGTAGCAAAAGTAGCAACACCAGCAGTATCAAGGGCAGGATTATTTCCACCAAAGGCGGTAAGCACAGCAGGGAAACAAATAGTTAAATCTGCTGGTAGTAGAGCAAATTTTTTAAGTCAAACACTTGGGAAAACAGTTAAACCTGATTTATCTAAAATTGGTAGAGACCCATTAACTAAATTAGCAAAACAAGCAGGTGCTGGATTATTAGGTGGTAGTGCTTTGGCAACAACAATCGCACTGGCAAAGAAAAAACGAAGAAAAAATAAAAAATAATCTTATTATATACTAATAAAAATGACAAAAAACAGTTTTATGCTTAAATTCATTGGTTTTATGCCTAAAAAGGTCAAAAATCGGTAAGAATTAAGAATAAATACCGGTATTTATGATAAAATCGGTTAGTTTTCTTACCGATTATAGCATAAAACCAATCATTTTAGGCATAAAACCTTATTTTTTACTTAATTAGTGGTATTTTATACTTTTTTACTATATCCATATCTCTCTGACGAGCATATCCACCACTTAATACACTTGCTAACCGACCTTTACCCCAACTGAATGCTGTTTGATTAGGTCTTGATCCACTACTATAATAAGCACCCTTACCCTTCTTAACAACAAGTTCTAATCCCTTCTTTAATTCCTTCTCACGCTTGTCTGTTCGTGTTAATTTATCCGCAATTTTATCTACATTAAGGGGAACACCTAATTTATCCTTAATATTTTTAGTATATCCACTTGTTTTTGATTTAAATGAGGTTATTTTTTTTCGTTTAGTGAATTTTCCCTTTTTATAGTCTGCTACTGACTTATCTAATTGTTTTTTTTGAATCTTTTTATCCTTAGTAGTTAAAGATTTTGGAATATATCGCTTTGGATACTCCATAATATATATAGAATATTTTAATCTTCGTCAATAATTTCAATGCTATTAAAGTTTTTGAATATCCGCTTCTTGATAGGTAGAGATAGATTAACAAATAAGAAATTAAAAGGTTCGTCATATATATGTTTATATAATATATTTGCCTCCTTAATATCTAATGGTAAATATTCGTCAGCGAATACTGCTTTTTCTGCCTTAGTAGAATCAAAGAAAAACACTTGATTTGCTTGACTACGCAATGTCAAGGGGACACTTTTTATTTTTTGCGATACTAACATACACATTAGCGAAGAGTTCTTACCGAGTATATGACGACCATTCATACAGACTTTTCTAAATGTTGTTAAGGATTTTTTAGACCCATTTAACCAATTCACACAATCGTCACAGATTATTAATACATTATGCGACTCGTCTTCTTCTCCTAAACCTGATTCATTTTCTATTATATCCTCCATTATTTCCTCTAATGGCATACTATCACTTAATTGAATATATTTCTCTTCAGGTAAATTTAAATCAATAGTAGCACTGGGGGATATATAATAAATACTATGAAATACATTATTATATAGGCGTTCCTCTTTTGTCCCATTAAGCAATGTCTTAATTAAACTTGACTTGCCTGACGCTGGCAAACCGATAATCAGCGAAAGATTTACATAGTTAAGATATGGTGCTAATCCCTCAGGGCGACCTGCTGTATTTATTTTAGCACCTGAAATTTTAATATTATTTTTAGTTTCTATTATTTTCATATATATATATATATTATTTTTTTTCTTCTTTTTCTTCATTCATTTTATTCATTATATCATTGAATATATTTTTCCTAATCTCTGCTGACCTAATAGTATCTATTCCACTGTTTTGATTAGTAATAGTTCCAAGTGGATTATGTTGAAATTCTACTTCTAATATTAGTGTATATGGTATATTATTAAAATCAATAACATTATCATTTGAATCAGTCATTTTAATTTCTATCTCCTTGATACTACGAGTTGCTAATTTATGGTGGAATGGATCAATAGCGTCAAAATACAATATACTAAATGGACTAAAATTAACTGGTAAAATTAATAATTCACCTGTTTCACCATTACTGGTTTTTATATTATCACCTACTAAATTACTACCTATCCTAATAGAATCTAAACCGTCCGCCATATCTACTACATTTTGACTATCTGCTTCTACTGATAAAGTGAATTCTATATCTAATTCTTTAAATCCTAATAATCTGCGACACGATACAGCACTATTAGTTCCAGACTGAAATAATAGTTCTGCCTTTAAAGCACTACTACCACTTAATAATAAGAATCTAACCTTACCTGTTGTTTTATCAAAACTAATAGAATATTTATAACTAAATGTAGAGGTTGATTCTAATAATGTTTTAATTTTACTAATTAGTTGAGTTATATTATAATTAGCGTCAGGTATAGTTATAGCATATATATTAGTAGTGCCGTCACTTTGGGTTTCTCTAATATCTAATTTATTATTCTTTTGAGAACTACTTAATAAATAAAAACTAAATGGTATAAATGCTTTTTTAAGAAATAATAATAATATCTCGTCTGATCTTGCGTTAATCTCGGCAGATAAATTAAATATTTTATGACCGTCTAAATTATTAAATATTTGTCCGTCATTAGAGTTTAATATAATTTCAACTGGAAATCTCTTAATATAATTATTATTATTATTATTATTCATATATATTATATATTATTTTATTTTTAATTAATTTCACCTTTACACCATTTCACCAGATTTTCAAAACTATTTCATATATACCCTCTTATAGACTACTTTTTGAAATTAGGTGTAAAAGTGTAATGGTGTAATATCTATTCTCTTGGAATCATTTCAGCAGGTAATGGCATACCCTCTATATCCTCTGCTGGTAGTCCTGACGCAACCCTCATTATTTCTTCTTCTTCTGCTGGTAATTCAGGTCCAAATTCGAAACTTGCCTCTTCACCTGTTGCTCCTGTTAAAGAGTCCATACGCATATCCATTTCGTCTCCTTCTATGTCGGATTTTATCCTTTCTAATGATTCAGGTGATATAGGTTCTTGTTGTGGAAATTTCATTTCTGTTGCTGGTGCTGTTCTACCTGACATTTTTGACATTCTCATATCTCTTAAATTATTACCCATTTGTTGTCTATCTCTTATTTCTCTATCTCGTTGTCTTAATGCTTGTCTATTACTTAATCTTTCTAAACTATCTCTATTCATTCTTTCTCTAATATTTCTAATAACTTCTACATTTTGATTTTGTTGTCTTCCAATTTCGTCTATTACTGCTTGACTTGCCTGTTGTGCTAATCGCCCCCCCATAGTAGCACCAGCGTCCTCCATTCTATCTCTAACTATATCACGATTTCTACCTCCTCTATTTACTGAATTAACAAATCGTGTAGCACCCTCTAACATACCAAGACCGACCACTGCCATACCTGCCCTATTAACATAAGGATTAAGATTTTCCATTGTTTGTCTTGCTGTATCATACATACTTGACATTGTTGATTGTTGAGGTTCAGGTTCAGGTTCAGGTTCAGGTTCAGTAGGAGGTGCTGGTGGTGGGTCAGGTGAAGGTGCTGGTGGTGGATCAGGTGAAGGACTTGGTGGAGGAGGAGGTAAATTTTGTATTTCAGTTATAGAATCACCACTGCGTAATCTTGAACCAACCCAACTACGCAAATAATTTAATTTATTTTTAACTGACCTATATGTAGTATTTAATTCACTAATACTTGGTAAATATTCGCCTACTATATTAGCAAATTTCTTTGCTGATTTATAAGCAACTGCTACTTCAACAATACTTAATTCTCCATTATTATATTTTTCAATAACTTCATTTAAATCTTTTTTCATTTTATTATATGCTTTAATTGGTTCTTTAAATTCCATATCAAGTTCGTCCTTTATACTTTTTTTAACTTCTTGTTTAGCAGTTTCTAAACTTGCTTTTGCGTCCCTTGCCAATTGTGAAGGAATATTTTGATAAGGTGTTTTTAATAAATTATTACCTAATTTATCTATTTTACTTCTTGTATTTGCTAATGGTATTTTATCCATTATACTACTTCTTAATTTTCTAAATTTATCTACTGGTAATTTTTTCTTCGCATTGTCAAGCACTTGTTTTGCTAATTTTTTTAATTCTTTTTTTAATTCTTTTAATGCTTTATCTTGTTTAGTATCTTTACTAACTTTTTTTGTTATTTTTTTGACAGGTTTTTTTTTAACCTTGGTAGTCTTTTTTTTAACCATATATATATATAATATAAAAAATTATTAAAATTGTTTTAAAATTCGTGTGCCAGATTTTAATGCCTCTTTTGCTTTTGCTAATCGTTGTGCCTTTGTTAATACTTGTTTAGGGACTTTTGTGCTTCTTGCTATTTCCTGAATAGGTTTTGCTACTATTTTTAATGATTCGTCAAATCTTCCAGCAATTTTAGGTGCGTTCTTAACAGTTTCTCTAATAACTCTTGCTGTGCCTCGTCCAGCACTTTGTCCTAATCCACGCCCTGCTTGTGTTGCTGTTGATTGGGCGATTTTCTGCGTTCCAATTTTCGCTAAATATTTAGTTCCTTGTTTAACTATTTCTTTTTTCGCCCCAGTCACAGCACTCTTACCTGCTTGATATGCCCCTGAATATACACCAGTGCCTATAAAAGCAGCAGGTGCTAATGCTAAATTAACAATTTCGTCTATATTACCACTTTTTAATTGTTTTTGTCTGTCTTTATCGGCAACTGCTCTACCAATAGTAGCAATACTCTGCTGTGGAGCAGTTATAATATCAACACCTAAACTTATTGGGGAAAAATCACCTAATTTAGTTTTTCTTAATGGATCAACTGCCTTGACTAATTTAGCAGGTGCTTCTAAATTTTTAAATGTTCGTGTTGCTGAATCTCCTAACATACCAAAAAATTTACCTGCTGTTGTTTTACCCTTGTTTTTCTTTTCCATTTCTTTTAACTCTTTTGGAGTAGGAAATTGATTAACAAATCCAACTTTTGTTCCAAAATCACTAACTGCTGTAACACCCTGTTTAACACCCTTACCAACTTTCTCTGCTGTTTTTTTAATACCTCTGCCAAGTTTTTGAAATCCACGACCAAGTCCCTTAAAAAATTTATTACCACGCCTTTTTCTTGCCATATAATAATATATATATAATATTTTTGATTATATTTTATAAAATTGTATAATCTATTGTTGTTTTCATATCAGGGTCAAAGTCAAGATCTAACTCCTCCATTTCATTCCAACTAAATAATTTATTTTCAAATTTATGGTTAGTTTTCAAGAAGAAATAAAATAATTCATTTATCTTTTTTTCACATACACCCTTGGATAATAAAAAAACTTTTAATTCAATCATTTTTTTAGTATTATGAACTATGGTAGTCATAAATAGTGTTCCCCAGTCTAACCAATCTAAATTTTTAAAATCTTCATAGTCACTATCTAATACCTTATGTTTGAATCTTTTTATAGGTTTTTCCAACTTATCAATAACACCCCAATCTATATTCATATAATATATATATAATTTTATTTTTATATAATATTATTTATTTTTTCTATTTTCTTACATTTTTTACTTTTTTGGTGTAAATGTAGATTACCAAGTTTAAAATACAAACCACATTTATCACATTTTTCAAAGTTCTTCTTATGTTGATTTTCGACATAATATTTATTATTAGTATTAATAATATTTAATATACCTGTATTTATATATATATTAAAACTATGATATTTATTAACTAATACTTTAACCTCTCTACGAGTCTTATTTATCCATAACATTTCATACATTGCTAAATGGTATCTATCACATACTATATAATCCTTAATCTTGATTATAGTAAAATTTTCAGTTCCATATTTATCAAACCATTCATATAAACTATAAAATCCATATAAACCTCGTTTATACAGTTTATACTGTGTCTTATGTCTATTAAAGCGACTAACAATATTTTTTAATGTAGAACCAATATATACTATTGAACTATCCAAATTACAAACTATTTTATAAACAATACCATTTTGATAATCCATTTATATAATAATAAAATATAAAAAAAAATCTATATATACACGAATAAAATATATAAATACACCTTTACACTTTTACACCAGATTTTCAAAACTATTTATATATACCCTCTTATAGACTACTTTTTGAAATTAGGTGTAAAGGTGTAATGGTGTAATCACTTGGAGAATCTACTATTTAGGAAATCTCTATTAATCATATAATCCTCTTCTCTTTCCTTCTCTGTATGTTCTTTCTCTATATCTCTATTTAATATAACTTTCTTCTTTTTTGGTTTTAATATTTTAGTTCTAATAATTAATTCAACTGGTCTTTTTTTAGTTTTTTCTCTATATCTCATATACTATTTACATTATTTTTTTTAATAATTTATTATTTTTTAGTCCCTTTAAGACTTTTGGAACTAACATTTTAATACCCTTTTTTAGTGAAGGTGCGAGTGTTTTTAGTTTTCTTAACTTATTAGGCATTGGGACGCTATCAACAAGATTATCTATAACCATACGTGCTTTATTATCCATTATATATTGTATTATATTATTTTTTGAAATTAATTTTTTAAAAATTGATTTTATTTTAAAATAAATTAAAATGAAATTAACACAAGAACAAATTAAATTAAATAAGGATATTTATAATAAATCCTATTATGAAAAAAATAAACAAAGAATATTAGATAAAAAAAAACAAAAATTAGAATGTAAATATTGTAAAAGTTTAGTCGGTAAAAACGACATAAATAAACATTATACTACTATTAAGTGTAGAAAATTCCAAGATTTCATTGATTTAGATTTAGATTAATCTATCTTATTATAAACGTCCTCGGCAATTCCTTTTGTATGAAGCATTTGTTCGGCAAGTTTCTTCTTCTCACCATTAGATAAATTTTTATTATTATACATATGAGATATATAAATATTTCTTAACAGAGAACTGCTTATAGATTTATCAAATTCTCTCTTGAATATAGCGTTTAATTGTTTTGTTAAACCGTTTGCTGTAAGGGGGTTGCCTTGTGAATTAATTAATAGAAATTCTTTATCGTGAATTTCTGTATGTTTTAATAGTAGATCTATTAATGTTTTATTTTTAACTAAAATTTCTTGCGAACCTTTGGATTTAGCAGTTTTAAATTCATTAAAAACAAATTTGATTGTATTATTATTCATTAACACCATATAATTTTTTTTATTATTCATAGATTCACCTTCATTGACTATTTCCATTTCATTAAAATCATTACGAACTGGTGGAAAATATACTCCTGAATACAGTGCTAATAATACTGTATCCCTAACTAAATCTTTTTTAATTTTAGATTTTTGTATATCTTCTACACTGTTTTTTTTCATAAGTGAATTATAATCTTTTTTATACTGATTATACAGTGCTACTATTTTATCATAATCAACCCAATTTTTTTCTTGTTTTTCACTTTTAATATTCTTATCATATTCCTCTTCCATTTTGTTTTGAATCTTTTTTATTTCTTCACTGTATTTCGCTATTATTTTTTCATATTTATCTTCGTCACTTTTTAATAATACGACTATACTGTTAAGATAATTTTTGATAGTTGAATTAACCTTATTACTTAATAAGGATAATATTTGATTAGGGTTTTCTAAAAATTTTAAATTTTTAATTTCTGTATTATTTGAATTTAACAGTTTATATAATATTTTAATATTTGAACTGTATGATTTAATTGTTGTATCACTTGCGTTTGGTTTAACCTTTTTTAGTAGTTTATCAATATCCATATATATATTATTATAAATTTATTTTTAAATTTATATTTATTCTTAAATTGATTCTTATTTTATTTTATTTAAAATGGATAATCAAATAGAACTAAATAAATTTTATATTGTTTATGAAAGGGTTGGTAATGACCCAACAATTGTATATCCTTATCAATATTATGGAGAAGGTTTTGTTAAATTCCATAAGTTGGGTTTAAACGATTTAGTATGGAAATTAGAAGGTATTGAAGAAAATAACTATGTAGATATTAATAGTGAATCTTCAATAAGAGATTTTATATGGAGTTGTCCTATTAGAAGTATGGAATTTACTCGTCCTATAACACGGTTAAATAATAATTTATTTAGTAGTCATACTATTATGGTATTTCAATCACATAGTGCTGTTGATTTTGTTAAATATATTCGTGATAATTTTAATCGTAATACTATTTATGGTTTAGATAGACATAATTTTAAATCTGATTGCGACGCCAGACAACAAAAAAATTAAATTTAAGTAAATTTGAAATATAAAATTAATATCTACTAATAATTGACGCAAATTTTTCATATGGAGGTGGAATCGTTGTTAATTCAAATTGTTTATATTCACCAAACTCGTCATAATTTTTTTTGATATAAATTCTGTTCTCGTCGTCTCCTATATTAAAATATTCACCACAAAATTGGTATAAATATGTTATTTTACATTGGGATTTTGTATTGTCAAGAATAAATTTAACAATTTTATTACAAAATTTAATATTACTTAAACGCTCTCTAAAATAATTCTCGCTTGAATAAGCGAATATACAAGTCTTAAAATTACCGTTATAACCTGTTTGTTTTAGTTGAGTTATTATTTTATCGTTAATATGATCTTCTTGATATTGTGGGAATAATTCATAAGATTCCATAGTATCTAATATATTAATATCTTCACGGCAAATTTCAAGTTCTTCTTCTCTCTTATTTAATCTCGTTTGAATATCTGTTTTGAAATTAATTTTAATATCTTCTTGTAATTGTTTTGGTAAAACTCTATTATTTTTTAACATACAATATTGGAAATTTTCTATATCACGATTTACACCAAACACTATAAAATTAGTAGGGATATTGTTATAAAATTCCGATATATAATTTACTATTTCAGTAGTAAAATTTTCACTATTTATATGATAATTAACTATTCTACTAATTCCATAAAATAAATCACCACGCATATTATCCCATTGATATATTGTGGTAGAATTAGGAATTTTATGTATCATATCATATAAACCAAATTCCCATAATAGTTCATAATCATTGAAATATTTTTCTTCTATTTCCTTCTCTATAACTTCAATAGGTAGTAGATTAAATCGTTTGAATATATTAAACGAGGACTTCATAGTAGATACAATTTCTCCTATAATTCTCTTATCATATTCAATATTTTGAATAGTGGTAGTAATACGGTCTCTCCAATGGCACATATTTATTTGGGGTTATATTGTCGGTCAGCAAAATCAATTTTAGAAATTTCTGTTTAATTTTTATTATCCTACCAAAATTTAAATTTGTAAGGGGTATCCCTACGAATAAAAAAATTTTAAGATATTATAAACAAAATTTAATTAAATTA
>VMHT01181814.1_pt1 | contig 15812 bp, 15 predicted proteins | sample 4693611 | NCBI WGS metagenome assembly VMHT01 (sample SAMN12280063, study PRJNA550983) | marine metagenome | isolation source: seawater sampled from same location over 5 years 0.02-0.2 micron viral filtrate | place: USA: collected off the coast of southern California halfway between the port... ... | reverse complement strand
TTTCCCTTGCCTTTTCCCACGTCGGAATGAAGTTGACGTGGTCGGGTGAGGGCGTTGACACCATCGCCACCGACCAAAACGAGGTGGTTCGAGTGCGAACCAATCCCAAGTTTTTCCGTCCTGCCGAGGTGGATTTGCTCATCGGCGACCCGGCTTTGGCTGAGAAGGAGCTTGGTTGGGTCCCCAGCACCTCGTTTGAGGAACTCGTTCAGATGATGGTTGACGCCGATATGGCGACCGTACAGGAAGCCGTTGACGGTGGCTACGCGCCGCCCACGCCGCCCGAGTGATCAAGGAAGCGTGCCCATGGCGCCTCCGATTCTCTATTCGTTTCGCCGCTGCCCCTATGCGATGAGGGCGCGCATGTCGATCGTCCGAGAGACCTACGAGGTCGAACTTCGGGAGGTGGTGTTGAGGGACCGTCCCGACCACATGATGGAAATCTCGCCCAAGGGCACGGTGCCCGTGCTCCTGCTGCCCGACGGCACGGTCATCGAAGAGAGCCTCGAAATCATGCAGCACGTGCTCGACTGGAAACTCAGCGAAGAAGAAACGCACTGGGTGGACCGCAACGACAACGAATTCAAGTTTCATTTGGACCGCTACAAGTACCCGAACCGCTACGACGACGTGGACGAAATGGAGCATCGCACGCTGGCTTCCGCCTATCTGAGCGACCTTGATGCTCGACTGGCAGAAGGTCCTGCCTTTGCCTCTCAACTCAACGATGCATTGTTCCCGTTCGTGCGCCAGTTTGCCAACCACGACCGGGACTGGTTTGACGCCCAGCCATGGGCCAACGTCCACGCTTGGCTGTCCCGGCATCTTGAGTCGAATGAGTTCAAGCGGTGCATGAAGAAAGAAAAGCCGTGGCAACCCGGCACAGAAACCGTCCATTTCCCCTAACCAAGCATTCGCTGCGTTCGGAATCGGACGCCTCATCAGGGCCCACATCAGAAGTCAACCCCACGGCTCAACATCGTCTGCAGCCTTAACGTTCAGACTCGGCTCGCAGTCGACCAAGATTGAAGGTCCAGTTCCCAACCTCAAGCCTCCACTCCAAGAGAAGTAAAATCGGTCCGTTCTCGGCTCCAGGCAATCGGAACATTGGGTCGCGAAAACGGTTCGCCTCCTCGCGGGTTCCACCCTGTCATGTTGGGCGAAGGACTCTTCATTGAACGCAACGGAGTACAGCGTTTTCGAACAACATGATAGAAACGAGTCAACCGACCTATCAGAGTTTGGGAAAACTCCGAACACAAAGGTTCCTAAAAGCCAGTTCGTTGGTGAGGTACGGGTGAGGGGGAGCGTGAGCGACACTCTGGTTGATTTGACACGTCTGCAGGAGGCGAAGCCCTCCAACCCGCAGGCCGTCGAAAACGATGCTTCTTCCAGTTTAGTCTCGCTGGCAGCGCTGAAATTCACGTCCGACACCATCGATTCCGCCAAAGAACTCACCACCGAAGGCATTTCGCCCGAGCAGCGTTCCAACTACATCCGGAACATCAGCGAATTCACAGGCTCTGAAGTGTTCGAATTTTCAACGTGCAACCGCGTGCTTTACGTCGGCTTCGGAATCGAACCGGAAGACCTGGGCAGCAAGATTTCTGACCTCAACGGAACCGAGGAAATACCCTTTGAACTCTTCGAGGGAACCGATGCTTGGCGCCAACTCGTAAAGATTTGCAGCGGATTGGACTCCTTCATGATGGGTGAACTTCAGGTCATGTCCCAGTTTCGTAAGTCGGTGAATTTCCATCGAGAACAGGAACTCATCAGCCATTACAACTCGGCGTTTTTCGAGCACGTGATCGCTGCCAACCGCTCGATCCGCAAGCAGCTCGGGTTCACACAAACCACCGAGTCCATGCTCAGCCTCGCCACGGCAGCGCTGGACGATTTGCTGAACAAGCGAGGGGAGATGAAATCTGCCGTGTTGGGCTTTGGAGAGATGGGAGCGAAGGCCGTCGAAGCGCTGATCGAAGCCGGTCAGCGCGACATTGTGGTGGTCTCCCGAGACCCGGTTCAATCGGCAAAGCGTCATCCAGAACTCGCTCAAGCGTGCACGATGATTTCCCACGAAACCTGGGTGTCTGCGCCGCAAGACCTCGATCTCATCATCTCCACTCTACGCAATGCGGAGGCCACGTACCATGCCGACCATCCACTTCCACACACAGGCCCCGCCACCTTGATGGATTTCTCTTGGCCGCCCTCCATTCACGACTCCGGGACCTCCGAGCATCAGACCCTGCTGGGCATGGAGCACTGGATCAAGATGTCCCACAACCTCGGTAAAGAATGGGATTATGAAACGACGCTCGCTCAAAGCGAGTCCATCATCAACGACGTGCAGGAACGCTTCACGGAGTCTTTGACAAACAAAACCAAGGGACAATTTCGTGCCCTGATTTACGGAACGATGGAACGGATGGCCACCACGTGGGAAACCTCGTCTCATGCAACGGATGCGGACGTGCCCCAACTCCGTGCGTTCGCTCGAGAAATTGCTACGTGGATCTGCCACCAGCAATCGGCGTTCCATCTCTCAGAACTTTCCGATTTCGTCGCCAACACCCCTCGAACCCTCAGCTCGGCGATCATCGCTCACGTCGACCACGAGGTCAAGCGCTCCGTTCTTGTACTGAACGAGAGAAGCATGGCCGCCGGGGGGACTTCATGACCATCCGAATCGGGACACGCGCATCCAATCTCGCCATGTGGCAAGCGACCGCCGTACAAGATCATCTCGTCAAGGCTGGCCACGATGCAGAACTCGTCCCTCTGACCTCAACCGGCGACCGCAGTTTGGGCGGGGAGCTTTCGTCATCGGTCGGCCAGTTTATTCACGCCATCGATGACCGTTTGCTCTCCGGTGAGGTTGACATTGCCGTTCACTCCGCCAAGGATGTGCCCGTTGACGTAAATCCGAACATCGCTTGCCTGGCCTACCTCGAGCGCGGCTCCACCAACGACGTGGTGCTGATGCGTCGGGAGGAAGGGGTGGATTCCCTCGAGGCTGTGCTCGCTCACACCACGGCACTTCCGCTTGATTCAGTGCTGGAACGATTTCCAAACGGCGCAACGTTCGGTACCGTCTCGGGACGGCGTCAATCCTTTCTGCTGAGCAAGCGTCCTGACATCATTCCGTTGGCGGTGCGAGGGCACGTTGAGACCCGTATCGGGCGTCTTCTCGAGGGGCGCGTGGACGCTATCGTTCTCGCTGAGGTCGGCTTGGCTCGATTGAACAGCACGGGAGCCCTTGACGGTGTCAAAGACGAACTCTCTGCGATTCGAATTTCAGAGGAGAATTGGCCGACCGCGCCCGGCCAAGGCGCCATTGCCGTTCACTGTCGAACAGACCGGATGGAAGCGATGAGCGATGTGCGAAACGCCCTCAATCACGCCGACACTGAAGCCGCCGTTCTCGCTGAGCGTGGACTGCTCAAGCAGGCGGGCGGTGGTTGCCTCTACCCCGCTGGCATCGGCGTTTCGAACGGAGAGGTGCGTCTGAGGGTTTCACCTGAAAATTGGAGAGAGATTTTCTGTCAGGGGACATCGTTCACGACCTTCGCTTACGCAGGACCTCTGGACGATGTTGAACTGCAACTTCCCCAGCAAGCGCTTCAAACCGTTACTCTGACCCCCGGTCAGCCCCGCTACATATCGACCTTGAACTCCGATCGCATTTCGCTCGTTCTTTCCAACAACGGCATCAACATGGAAAACCTCCCCGTGGTTGACCTCGAACCCCGTTTTGACGCTTGGCCGCGTGATTTCCTCGGGGAATTGACGAGCAAGCGAGATTGGCCTTACTTGGTGCTGACCTCGCCGTTTGCGGCCAAGTGCGCTGTGAAGGCGGCAGCGTCCAATCCAGACGTTGGCCGCATTCCGTGGCTGGCCATCGGCGAGGGCACCGCCCGCGCTTGCTTCCGACTTGGTGTGACCGTGGCGGTGTGCGCGAGAGCTCGAAACGCTCGTCAGCTCGGGGCGTACATCACCGAACACTTCCCCACGTCAACGGCGTTCATGCTTCCCCGCTCGAGTCTTGCCTCACCCGAATTCGAAGACACGTTGCGCCAGGCTGGCTATCCCGTCACATCCTGGATCGGCTACGAAAACACACCGAAGAACCTCACGTCCGTGGAGGTGAGTCCAGACGATGTGCTCGTGCTTTCATCGGCCTCTTCTGCTCGTTCGTGGGCTGAAAACGAGCTGAGGGTTCCGCGCGACATTATTTGTATGGGAGAGAACGCAAGGGCAACCATAGCATCGCTTGAACACTTCAGTGACTGCCGAATTTCGGTCCTCAACGGCCCCACAACAAATGCACTCGTGACATGGTGGAAGGAAAACAGGGGGGGTATTGAATGAACATCCGTCCTCGCATAAATCGCTGGACAGCCGGTCGACGTCGTCTTTTGTTCAGCGACGTCATGCTCGATTCGCTGGTTCAACCTCATTTCGTCGTGGAAGGCACCGGCGTGGACGAACCCATTCAAGGGATGCCCGGTATCCATCAGCAGTCCGTTGACGTGTTGTTGAAGACCATTGCAGAGGACGCCTCGCACGGACTTCGAGCCGTCATGTTGTTCGGCGTCGTGGCCGCACACGCCAAAGACGCTCACGCAACGGAAGCCCACAACCACGGATCGCACCTTCACCAGGCCATCACCGAGATCAAATCGACCTTCGGCGACGAGGTGGTCGTCATGACCGACGTCTGTCTTTGCACCGCAACCGACCACGGCCACTGCGGTCTGGTTCACGACGGTGAGGTGGTCAACGACGCCTCCGTCGAGGTCCTGTGCAACATCGCCGTCTCGCACGCACTGGCGGGCGCAGATTATGTGTGCGCCTCCGACATGATGGACGGCAGGGTTTCCGCCATACGCTCGTCCCTCGAAGCGGCCGGGGCAACCAGCACGGGCATTCTTTCGTATTCCGTGAAGTACGCTTCGTCGTTCTACGGTCCCTTCCGACACGCTGCACAGTCCAGCCCGGAGTTTGGCGATCGAGCCACGCATCAAATGGACACGAGGTCTGGCTACGAAGAAGCGATTCTTGAAGCCAACCTCGACGAAACGGAGGGGGCGGACATCATCATGGTCAAACCCGGCCTCCCCTACCTCGACGTGGTGCGAAAGGTCGCCGATTCCGTGGTTCGCCCCGTGGCCGTTTACAACGTCAGCGGCGAGTATGCGATGGTGATGAGCACCCAAACGGACGACGATGCCCACCGCGACATGGTGGTTGAGGTGCTGACAGCGTTCAAAAGAGCCGGCGCCAGCGTTATCGTCACCTACCACGCCCGAGAGGCGGCAAGGAAGCAATGGACGGCATGAGGTGTTGGCATGGACCGAACCAAATCCAACGAGCTCCACAACGAGGCGCTGTCGCATTTGGTCGGCGGCGTGAACTCCCCTGTGCGTGCCTTCAAGTCCGTCCACGGCAACCCGATTTACTTTGAGAAAGCGTCGGGCGCCCACGTGACCGACGTCGACGGAAACATTCTCGTTGATTTTGTGCAATCGTGGGGGCCGTTGATTCACGGTCATTCCCATCCCGAAATCATCTCGGCCGTGCATGAAAAAATGCTCAAAGGCACGTCGTTTGGTGCACCGCATCTTGGCGAGATTGAACTCGCCAAGCGGGTGAAAAACCGATTTGGCCACATGGACAAGGTTCGGTTTGTGTCCTCCGGGACGGAGGCGGTCATGAGTGCGGTGCGTCTGGCTCGTGGGTACACGGGTCGAGACATTTTGATCAAGTTTGAAGGGTGCTACCACGGGCATGTTGACGCCCTCATGGTCTCTTCGGGCAGCGGTTTAGCGACCTTCGGCATCGCCAGCAGCCCCGGCATTCCCCAGGACACGGTCGCCACCACCCTGATTTGCCCTCTCGACGACCTTGAGGCGGTTGAATACGCCTTCAACGAACACGGCGAGGACATCGCAGCCGTGGTCATTGAACCCCTTCCAGCCAACAACGGTCTTCTGGTTCAACGCCCGGAATTCCTGAAGGGACTCCGAACCCTTTGCGATCAGCACGGGGCCCTCCTGATTTTTGATGAAGTCATCAGCGGCTTCCGGTTTCAAGAGGGGAGCTACGGCGACATGTGCGGTGTAACCCCCGACTTAACGGCCTTGGGCAAAGTGATCGGTGGCGGTCTGCCCGTGGGTGCTTACGGCGCCCGAAGCGAAATCATGGAGCAACTTTCCCCCCTCGGACCGGTCTATCAGGCCGGGACCCTTTCTGGAAACCCTCTGGCCATGGCCGCAGGAGCCAAGACCCTTGATTTGCTCGACAACGAGGCGTACGAGTACATGGAACGATTGGGAGCGCTGCTGGAAGAACGGCTCGGGGCCGTGCTGGAAAAGCACGGTCACCCGATGAGGCTCGTGCGCCGAGAAAGCCTGTTTTGGCTTTCACCCGGGGACGACACCCCCGCCATTCGAGCCGATCAGATTCCCAGTGACGCCGCCGGTTTGTACGCCGATGTTCACCGCGCTCTGCTGGAGCGAGGCTACATGCTGGCGCCTTCCGCTTACGAAATAGGTTTCATTTCCACCTCACACGATGAGAGTCACATCCTTGGGATGGTCGACGCCATGGACGACGCCCTGTCCACCATGGAGTGGTGATTGTGAACGGGAAGGAACGCATCGTTGCGGCCCTTCAGCGTCAACCGGTGGACAGGACGCCGGTCTGGTTCATGCGGCAGGCAGGGCGCCATCTGCCCGAGTATCGAAAACTCGCCGCTGAGCACTCGTTTTGGGAACGCTGCAAGGACCTTGACCTGTGCACCACCATCACCATGCAGCCTCTTCAGCGCTACACTTCCCTTGATGCGGCCATCGTGTTCAGTGACATCCTGACGCCCCTTCCCGCCTTTGGCTACGACGTTGAATACGGCGGAGGTATTCGAATCGACCCCTTTGCCCTTGACGAGGTTGACGACTGGACCACCTTTTCAGCCCGCAAGCACGCACCCTGGGCCGCCGATGCCCTGAAGGCCATCGGTGAGGAACGTTCCGACATCGCTCGCCTTGGGTTCGCTGGGTGCCCTTGGACGACCAGCCTGTACCTGCTCGCCGGCGGCACGGGCGACAAGGAGTTCCACAACACTCGGGCCAAGGTGTTCTCCGACCCAGAGTCCTCCGAGCGCCTGCTGTTCCGAATGGCCGAGGCTGTGGGCGATTTGCTGGCCGATCAGGTCAACCACGGTGGCGCTCACGCCGTCCAACTGTTCGATACGTGGGCCGGTCTTCTCTCCGTGGACGACTACCGCAGCATCGCTCTACCCGCCACCCAGCGCGCCGTTGAGGTGTTTAGGGAGAGGGCTGAGCGACGCGTGCCGTTGATTCACTACGCCAAGGGCAGCGCACACCTTCACGATCTGATTCGAACCTTGGACATCGACGCTGTTTCGCTGGACTGGCGCGACGACCTCCGAGCCAACAGGGCGGCGCACGGCGACCGGTTTGCTTTCCAAGGAAATCTCGACCCTTCACGCATGCACGGTTCCCCCGAAGCCGCTACGGCTGCGGCGAGGCGCGTACTCGACGAGGCGGGGGACGCTCCCGGCCACGTGTTCAACCTGGGCCACGGTTTTGCCCCCGGGGCGAAGATCGACTGCGTTGAAGCCGTGCTACGACTGATCACGGGTGAATCTGCATGAGAGACATCATGGTCGAGATGGTTCATCGTCTCCAAGACACCATATGCGCAGCCGTCGAGGCGGTCGACGGTGTTGGTTATCGCGAGGACGAGTGGACGCGTGAAGAGGGCGGCGGCGGTCGAAGTCGGGTGTTCTCCGAGGGCAAGGTGTTCGAGAAAGCCGGCGTCAACGTCAGCGTTGTCCAAGGCACGCTCAGTCCCGAAGCAGCAGCGAAAATGGGCGGCGGTCACGAATTGGACGGCAGCGATTTGTCCTTTTTTGCCACGGGCCTGAGTTTGGTGCTTCACCCGCACAATCCGATGGCCCCCACCGTCCACGCCAACTATCGGTACTTCGAACGAGGCGATGGTGAAGCAGAGGGCAGCTGGTGGTTTGGAGGCGGTTCGGATTTGACGCCTTCCTACCTGTTCGAAGAGGACGCTGTCCATTTCCACAGCGTGCACAAGGCTGCGTGCGACCGACACGAGGTCGCCGATTATGAGGGCTTCAAGCAATGGTGCGATGACTACTTCCACATCCCGCACCGAGGGGAGCGCCGCGGGGTCGGAGGCATCTTCTTTGACGATCTTCGGGCAGAAGGAAAAGAAGCATGCTTTGCGTTCGTGGACGACGTCGCTTCCCAATTTCTTGAGGCCTACATGCCGATTTTGGAGCGTCGCAAAGACATGCCCTACACGCCCGAACAAAAGCAGTGGCAGCAACTTCGTCGGGGCCGCTACGTCGAGTTCAACCTCGTGTACGACCGAGGCACCAAGTTTGGTTTGACGACCAACGGACGAATCGAAAGCATCCTGATGTCGCTTCCGCTCACCGCTCGTTGGGAATATTGCCACGAGTCGAAACCGGGCAGCGATGAAGCCGCCTTGCTTGAGGTGCTTCACCAACCGATTGACTGGCTCAACAGGTGATGGCGTGTTTTCAGAGGACGAATGGACTCGATACGGGGACGAACTTCGTCGTCCGCTCATGCTCGCAGACGGGTTGAGTGAAGCCACCAACGTCATCGTGGTTGGTGGAGGGCTGTCGGGCCTGTGCGTCGCTTATCGTATCGCCAGCAAGCGACCCGACGTGCAGATTGAGCTGATCGAGAAAAGCGGTCGCCTGGGAGGCACGGTGGAGACCTGGTCGAGCGGTGAATGGTTGTGCGACGTCGCCGTCAACGCCGCACGAGCCCATCCTGCGTTCTGGCGACTTGTGTCCGACCTCGGCTTGGAGGAGCGCTTCATGCCGTCCAACCCTGCTGCGTCGGCGCGCTGGATTCACGCAAACGGAAAACGGACACGACTGTCCCCTTGGTTGGTGTTGCGCAGGGGCCCTCTGAAGGTGTTGCGAGGCCTGCGTTCATCTCGCAGCGGTAAAAAATCGGTGGCTCAAACGGTTCCCCTCGGGTCGGTGGCCGACGCCATGACGCTGGGCATTGTCAACGACGTGGCGGCGAACGTGGACGCAGATTTTCTGATGCCGTCCATGACCCGATTCGGAGCAAAGCCACCCGTGAAACCGTCCGCTGTAAAGCGGAGCATGAAGGGTACCTATCCGATGTTTACGCCGGCGAAAGGGGCCACTGCATCCTTTGAGGGCGGCCTTCAAACGCTGATTGACCGTTTGGTTGAACGCATCGATGGCCTGGACAACGTTCGCTGCTCGTTCGGTGTTGACCTCGCTTCTCCAGAGGCGTTGGCGGAGGAACGAGGCCAACCGCTTTCCTCCATTGTTTGGTGCGCTCCGTTGCATCGAGGGCCCACCGAATTCACCCATTTGTCCGTGTACGCGGTTGGCTACACCGAAGCGGATGCCCGCTCGGTGCCCGTCGGGTACGGAACGCTCATTCCCGACCGTCATGCACCCATCAGCGGTGTTCTCCACGAGAGTGACGTGCACGGTTCACCTCGGGCTCCGGCCGGCCACCGGTTGTTCCGTTTGATGTCGCCGGCGGCCAGAGGGGCAACCGAGGAAGACGTGAAGCGTTCGCTCAGCACCTATCTGTGCGACGCGCAGCCGGTTGTGTTCGAGCGAATCGGTGAGCGAAGCATCCCTTCCTATCCGCCGGGGTACATGGCATCGCTTTCATCCGACGAACCCGCCTTCACACGGGCGGGTTGGTTCTTCAGCGGCGTTTCCATCACCCACGTGGTGGCCGAGGCTGAACGCATTGCCGAGGTGTTCTAAGCCGGAACGGCGTCGAACTCTTTTCGAATGAGTTGTTCCAAGCCTTCAATCCACTGTTGATCGTCGTTCAAGCAGTTGATGACCTTCAGTTCGGTTCCGCCGTGCTCCATGAATTCCTCGCGAATGCCAATGTTGAGCTCTTCGAGGGTTTCAAGGCCGTCTGCGAGAAAAGCCGGCGCCACGATGGCGAGCTTGTGAACGCCTTTTTTCACCAGCGCTTCGACGGTTTTGGTCGTGGAGGGTTCCAGCCACTTGACGGGACCGATGCGACTCTGGTAGCTCAAACTCCACTGGTCGGGCGTCAGACCAAGGTGTTCAACCACCGCCATGGTGGTTTCGTGGCAGTGCCGGCCGTAGCACAGTCGATTGGCGTCACAGGGCACCGCACAGCAATTCTCAACGGTTTGGCAGTGCTTGTTGGAGAAGTCGATGCGTTTGACGTGAGAGACGGGCAAACCGTGGTAGGAAAAGAGCAGGTGGGTGTCCTCTGAAAGGTGCGGGCGAATGGACTCGCTCAGCGGGACGATGAATTCCTCGGCCGTTTCAAAGTGGCCCATTTCCAACAGAGTGGGTGTCCAGTCGATGGCCGCCAGTTGTTTGTGGGCGTGCTTCAACGAGGATTCCGTGGTCGCTTGTGCGTAGTGTGGAAACATGGGAAGCAGGAGAAGTTCCTCCACGCCGCGGTTTCGGAGTCGTTCCAGGCCGTCTCGAATGCTCGGGTTTCCGTAGCGCATGGCAAACTCGAAATCGATGTCCTGATTGAGTTCGGTCAGATTGTCCGTGATGCGCTTCGAGTACACGCGCAGGGGTGAGCCGTCATCCATCCAGATTTTCTTGTAAAGCGGGGCGATCTTTTTTGGTCGCGTCCTGAGGATGATGCCTCGCACCAGCAAATGGCGCAGCGGCGCAGGTATGTCAATGACGTCCGGGTCGAGGAGGAATTCCCTGAGGTAGGTCTTGACGGACGCAACCGTTGGTTCGTCGGGTGTTCCGACGTTCATCAACAAGACACCTTTCTTGCCCATGTATCTGTTCCTTCGCTCTACCAACTTAACGATTTGTTCACGCATGGACTCGTCTGCCCACCCGGCAGCGATTCAGGAAACGACGGGAAGGTGCTTGACGGGCGGAGCGATGCCGAGGTCTTCGGGGAAAAACATGGTTGGCTCGGGAACAGGGATTGGGGTGATGCTGGTGCCGACCAACGCAACCCTGCTGGGGCGCGAGTCCGAGAGCACCCTTCGGGCCGTCAGCGGGGCAATTTTGTTGGAGAAGTCCATGATGTCGTCGTGGGTTGGCATGTTCTCCATCGCGAGGTTTTCTCTGCTGTGCCCGACGTAAACGTAGCCTTTGTTTTCAATAAAATCAGGGTCGGCCCGATTGTCCAGAGCTGCGAACTGTTGGATGTGCTCGTCGCTCATGTTCACGCCTTTCATCAGGGTGTGTCGGCACACGATTCGCGTGTCGAGTGACGGCAGGAGATCAATGGTTTTCTCGAACTGATCCCACGCACCGCTGTTCCATTTCGGACGGCAAACGGCGTCGAAGACCTGCTTGTTGGGGGCGTCGACCGAGACGTAGAGTTGCGTGGGCAAGGTGTCGAGCTTTTCGAGGACCTTCGGCAGCGTGCCGTTGGTGACGAGCATCGTGGTCATCCCGTGCTTGTGGCAGAGGTCCATGTATTCGGCAAGACGCGTGTAGAGGGTGGGCTCGCCGTTCAGGGAGATGGCCACATGCTTGGGGTTTTGAGCATCAAGCCATTTTTCGCGTGGCACCTTTGGATTTCCTCCAAAGCCGGAGAGCAGGCGTCGCTGGGCGCGTACGGACTCGTAGAGCAGGTCCATCGGGTCTTGGTCGGTCAGCTCCAACGTGTCCATGTGAGGTTCTCGCCAGCAGTAAGTGCAGGCCAGATTGCACTGGTCAACGACGGGCGACATTTGCATGCAGTTGTGGCTCTCAACACCGTAGAACTTCCCTTTGTAGCACTGACGGTCGCGTAGGAGCGATTCCTTGGTCCAGTGGCACGTTTTGACGCCGCCGTGTTCCCCGACGATGTGGTACCGTTGCTTCTGCAATTTGGCTTTCAACTGAGGATCCATACCGGCCAAGGGGCTCACTCCTGGAGCCACGGTCCACGGTTGGCTGAGGCCGGTCGGGGGTGGCTCGGATGATTCTCCCGCGGGTTCACGAACCTATCAATGGCTCGCTTGCACACTGAGGTGGTCGGTTGAGGTTGGTGCCCGGAAAGAAATGAGTATCCTGTGATACACCTGATTTAGTTTTAACACCTTTGTGTTGGCAATTTTACCGGTGATTGATATAGGTCCGTGACCACATTCAATGTGAAAGAAGCAACCCTTTCAGGAGATGCACATGGACCACGAACTGGAGACCTACACCGAGCAAGCTGTTTCGAACTTCACCTACCGCAACGGGGTGTTCAAACGTTCCTTATGGGACCGTTGGATGAGCGCCGTTTCGTTCTATCGGGCAGGTGTCGATCGCCGTGGAGAACTTCAATCAAGGAGGACGATTTGAATGGATGCCTATCTTGAACGATACGTCGCTGAGGCGATGGATGCACAGATCACCCGCAACGGTATTTTCGCCCGGCGGAGTTTGGCCGACCGCCTTCGCACGTTGTTTGGGATGAATTGAAGACATCCTTTACAAGGCACAGCGTTGCGTGGGCAGCCAATGAGTGCTCGATGGACATGGGTGCCGCACCTTTGGGGGCTTCTAACCCCCCTGATCACGGCTGCGTGCATCCTTGCAGGTGGACAATGGATGGTTCTGCCACTGATTCTGTTCCTGGGCGTCTACCCACTCATCGAAATGGCTCTGGGTCAATCCGACATCACCGAACCGCTGCAAGAAGGCAGAGCGCACAACATCATTGCCCATCTCCACGCCGTGTTCGTGCCTCTGATGGTGTGCGTGCTGCTGTGGCGCGTGAGTGTGGACGGCTGGACCCTGATGGTTGGTCTTGGCGCAGCATCCGCTGGTCTCAGCAACGGCGCTTCTGGAATCGTGGCCGCTCACGAACTGGGTCATCGCCGACCACGCTCGAAGAGCTGGTGGACGGCCCGAGTGTCGCTGTTCTCCGTGCTGTACCTGCACTTCACCACCGAACACAACCATACCCACCATCGACACTGGGCAAGAGACGTCGATCCCACCTCATCGCCGTGGGGTCGCAGCGTGTACCACCACATTTTGCAGACCATACCTCGTCAGGTCAAAGGAGCCTATCGCGCCCGCCCAGTTGACACCCGCCGTGCGCTGTCGGTCGAAGCCGTGTTCCTCACGGCCCTTGCGCTGGTTGGCTTGCCCTATCTCGCAGCGTATCTTGCTCAAGCGGCCGTGGCCATCTACCTGCTTGAATTCGTCAATTACCTGCAGCACCACGGTCTGAGTCGAGGCGACGACGAGCGTGCCAACGCCACACACGCCTGGGAGAGTCGCCATCGATTGTCTCGCTGGACGCTGATGGAACTGCCCCTTCACCCCTCGCACCATCTCAAATCCAGCACACCTTACCAGCGGTTGGATGTTCACGACGAAGCGCCACAGCTCCCGCTTGGCTATTATGGAATGTTCTGGGTGGCGTTGATTCCACCGCTCTTTGGACGGATGCTTCGCAGGCAGGCCAACGCTGCGGGCGTGCAGGCTTGATCGCTCAGCCCTCATCGTCGGCCGCTGGGAGGTTCTCCCAAAAACCACTGGATTCAGCGTCGGCGCCATCCTCGGTCTGCGACGGCGAAACAAGGGGCGCCTCGACGGCGCCTGCAAGGTCCTGCCCGTCGTTTCCGGCTGCGTTGATGAGGTCCTTCATCGACGGGTAGGCGGACGAGGCGTACGGGCTGGTCTCGTCGTTCGAGGCCCAGGAGTCCTCCATCCCATCTTCGATGTCTTGCGAGCGGTTCGTAACCTGCACGCCTCTGGTCGACCCAAACGGGGGATGCGTCCGCTGCACAAACAAGGGATGCGTCCGCTGCACGCCTAAGATCGACCCAACCAAGCGATGCCCACCTATCCAGATGACAAGCCCGCCTGCGAAAATGAACGGAATGGAGAAACAGAAGAGAAACGGGCCGAAACCGCCTCCGGCGTCCATTTCAAGCCATGTGAACCACGGCGGTGCAAGGACAAAGGGCGTTCCAAACGCCATCAGAAAGAGCCCGGACACCACGCCGCCGATGCGCTCCAGCCGAGGCTGTGGGCGATTTGCTGGACGTTCATAATAAGCATCGGCCATCCTCTGGGCCTTGGCCCGTCTATAACCCAACGAGACGAGTACTTCCACCTTCTCGTCCCATGCTGAGCTCTCGTCCATTGGTTTCCGATGGCCGCCGATTATTTTGATGGTTTCTCCAAAATTTGGGCGAAATTCCTGCATTGATTTGGTTTGTTCATCGATTGGACCAAAGGGCGTTTCAAACATCGGTTGATATACATCTTCAGGGTGCGTTGTTATGAAAGGTGGCCCAATGTTATCGGTGAATGGACTCACCAAAGCGTTCGGCTCTGGGTCGAACAAACTCCACGTCCTCAAGGGCGTGGACATGGACATCAAGCAGGGCGAAATGGTCGCATTGATGGGTCCGTCCGGCTCGGGGAAATCCACCCTTCTCAACATCATTGGCGGTTTACTGGCGGGCGACGGAGGGTCCATCACGCTGGGCGAGCGGTCCTACGGGCTCAAGGGCCCTTCGAGTGTGGTCGACGTTCGTCGAGAGCTCGTGGGCTGGATTTTTCAGGACTTTCACCTGCTGGACAATCTAACGGCCCTGGACAACGTTGCGATGGCCCTCGAACTCTCGGGCATGCCGTCGCTCAAAGCCGAAGCGGCTGCAAGGAATGCCCTTGAAAAAGTGGGTCTGAGCGACCGCATGCACTTCATACCCGACCAGCTTTCCGGCGGTCAACAACAACGCGTCGCCATCGCACGAGCCATTGCGGGTAACCGTCCAGTGTTGCTCGCTGACGAGCCCACAGGCAACCTCGACATCGCGAGCGGGAAAGAGGTCATGGCGCTGTTCAAAGAACTCTGTCACGATGAGGACAATCCAATCTCCATTCTCATGGTAACCCACGACCCGGATTTGGCGTCCAACGCCGACCGCATGCTCCTGCTCAACGACGGGCGAACTGAGGCCTCAGACATTCGATCGGCATGGGGTTTGGACGACGACGGAGGTGAGGAAGAGTGAGCGATCGTCATGACGGTCTGAAGTCTGCGGACTTCTCCGTGGGAAGGTCTCGTTTCAAACGTCTCACGCATCGTCTTTCGGAACTCCCCAGCCGATTGCGGTTAGCGGGTCAGGGTGCATGGCGCGGAAAAGAACGCGGTCTGGCCGTCATTGCCGGTGTGTTTCTCGCTTCCCTTGTCATCACCACCGTTCTCGCCTACGGCGTGGGGCTGTCGCAACTTTTCTTCGAAGAATCGCTCAAATCCGAACCCATCGATGCCAAAATCGAGTACGCACGGACACCGGTCGAGAACGCAAGTGGGTGGTCAAACAACACGGCGACGATGGTCGAGGTGTGCGATGAATTGCGCGATGAATTCTCGCAGTTTAGCGACTGCACCCTTGTTCTTGGACGGCAGGGCATTCACAGCGGTGGGCTGTTCAACTTCGACTTCGTTGTCGCCCAACCGTTGGAAATGCGCGGGATCAGCGACAACGACAATCCCCTGTGGTCGAACGTCACGTTTGACTATCCAGAAGCCGAAGAAAACGGTCCGCCCATTTCCGACCAGCGGGCCATTCGTTTCTACGGCCCGGAAGCCTTTGATGGTGAGCTGGCCGAACGGTACGGCCCCAGCATCATTGCGGGGTCCGGAGAATGGCCGAGTCCGGAAGAAATGCGTGTCTCTCAAGGCATCATTCTCCCTTCAACCATCGCCAGTGAGGCTCAAGCCAGCGTTGGGGACACCCTTGAATCGCTGACCTTCGCC
>VMHT01168452.1_pt1 | contig 15814 bp, 10 predicted proteins | sample 4693611 | NCBI WGS metagenome assembly VMHT01 (sample SAMN12280063, study PRJNA550983) | marine metagenome | isolation source: seawater sampled from same location over 5 years 0.02-0.2 micron viral filtrate | place: USA: collected off the coast of southern California halfway between the port... ... | reverse complement strand
GAATATTTTGTCCATCATGAATTCTAATAATAATATCAAGTTTCATGAGTAATTATATATTGGTTCTTTTTTATAGTTAAAGTTTTTATAATCAATATCATAAACTTCATACAATATCATTTTTGATTTTTTTGTAAGTTGTATTACTTTATCATTTTCTATTTTAGAGGAATTTAATTTTTGAATATTTTCAATACCAATTTTTTTTAAATCTTCATGTAAGTTTTCAAATCTGAGAAAAAAATCTATTTCCATTTCATAATTATCGTCTGTGATGGCAAAAGTTTGAGGAATATTCCAACGAGTAAATTTGTTGGGATTTTTATAAAGATATAATGTATATTCATTAATATCCATTTCATTACATAGTTCATAATGCATGTGCTTATCTAATCCCCCTTCACCTTTAGCAGAAAACCAACCACTTTCCTCCATTCTTGCATATTTGTATGCGGATATAAATCTATCTATTGGATCACGAACTACTGTAAACTTTTTATATTCATTCCAATAATCTTGATAATGTTTTTTATATTCTTCAATAGGTTTATCGAAAAAAACATTGTCAACTTGGCCAGGTTTTAGTCTCTCTCCGGCCTTGGGCACCATTGCCTTTATCACAGAAGTTCCTGCATTCTTGGGAATGTGGATGAATATTAACTTTCTTTCGTGACAGATTGTCATTGATATGATAATTTTTTATTTTTAACTGTAACTAAAGTTTCTATTTCGGGAAGATAAAGATATTCTATCATACTATTCTTAAGAGTATTAATTGCATGATCAAATGTCTCTACTAATGGTTCTCCTCCAAGATTAAAACTCGTATTCATTAACATCGGAACACCAGTTTCTTTAAAGAAACAGGAAATCAAATTATAGAAGTGCATATTTTGTTCCTGAGTTACAGTTTGTATTCTACAAGTGTTGTCTGCATGAATTATAGCAGGAACTTGTTCTATTGCATTTTCGTGAGCATCAATTGCATACTGCATATACGGACTTTCTTTTAATGAAAGCATGTCAAACCATTTATGTGCTTCTTCCTGCATAACACTCCCAGCAAATGGACGAAAGTTTTCTCTTTTTTTAATTTTATTAACTATATCTTTTCCATTAGTAACTCTTGGATCAAAAAGTAATGATCTATTTCCAAGAGCCCTTTGTCCTGCTTCAGATTTACCTTGAAATAATGCAACTACTTTTTTCTGAAGTAGTAACTTCACAACGTCATCGTAAGAGATTTTTGTTGTTTCTAAATTTGATAAGTCATAAGTTTCCTCATTATACCCAATATATGCATTTCGTAGTGGATTGATTTTAGATTTGTCTATAGTGTGATAATATGCTGCTCCAATAGAAATACCAGCATCAAAACAAATTGGATCAACGTATAGATTAATATCTTTTAAATTTTTAAGATAATGATAATTCGCAACACAATTCAATCCATAACCACCGGAAACTACAACATTTTTTACACCAGTTTCTTCTGTATATTTTTTAATTAATGAGAGTATATGATTTTGCGTGTCTTGTTGTAAATTATTTGCTTCATCAACTCTCTGTTTCCATTCTTTTGACTTATACGGATACTGAAGTTTTTCTTTATGATTTTTATACTGTGCAAGTCCCATTATTTTTCCTGCACCATCAATTGCATTATATCCAAACAATTCCGAATATTTACAATATTTTTCGCCAACGCTTAAGTTTTTTTCATCAATAGATGAAATATATTTCCAGAAACTATTGTTTTCTTTTGTTTTAAATTCTCTGGTTCTTTGAAAAAGTTGAATTTCTTCATTATTTCTTCTTAAATGATAAATTGATTCAATTTCAATATCACCAGTATTTAAAATTGCACCCGATGCATCAACCGAAAAACAAATTGCTTCATCAAAACCAGAATTATAAAATCCTGAATATGCATGATATAGATGGTGTCTTTCACTTTCAACAATCAGATCATCATATGAAAGATTTTGAATCTTTTCTTTTACTTTTTTTAACGGATATGTATAATTTTCAAGAAAATGTTGAGTAATAATAATCTTGTCAAAGTGATTGTCTTTTAAGTTGTCTAATATACAATCAAAGTTTAAATCATGTTTACTTCTTGAAAATCTTTCTTCCATTTGATAAGAACTAATTGCACCATCCTCTAAAATACAAATAGATGCATCGTGTGCTAATAGTGGTATGGTTAAGATTTTCATTTATATTCTATGATATTTGATTCCATTTTATCATGTTTTCTCCAAAATTCAATATTCATTTTTTTATATTTTTGAACAATTTCTGACGGAAGAACACATCTTGGAGGTTGATATTTCACTCTTTTTTTAACTGTATGCAAATCTTTGAGATTACATGCTTTATCAAAATTTTCATTTGAGTATTCTATGTTCTCAAAATCATGAAGATAATAAGGTTTTTCAAGAAACTCATAAACTTCTCTCATTGTTTTTTCTGGTTCTTTACATAAATTCTCATATTCAATAAAGTATATGATTTCTGGATTAAGTGCATAGCCTTCTTGAAGAAAGGTATGATACTTGATCACTTCTCTTTCAAAAATTTCTTGGGTTCTTCTAAAGATATTATCAGAAAATACTTTTTCGCTGATTTGTTTGGTATTAAAACAATTTTTATTTAAAAGAACTTCAAAAGAATTTAAAATTGAAACAATATCTCTTACAGGACATAAGATTTTTGTATAAGGAAATAGCGCTTGAAGTAGATTAGTTTTTTTCGTCCAACTTCTTGAAGTATCAAAAATTGTAGAATTTTCTATGTGCTGATAATAACCATTAAAGATTCCGTATAATAAATTTTTTCTTTGGTTTTCAGTAACTGTAAGATTGCTTTCAGCACTAGTAATAATATCAATGGAACATCCGGTAATTGCTTCTACTGGTGATGAAATATCAGCATAAAAATCTGGATTCTGTCTCAGTATTGCAGACAATAATGTAGAACCAGATCTTGGAAGTCCAGAGATAAAATAATATTGTTTCATTAATAATTCATTATATCAATTTTCTTATTTTTAAGAATAAGAAATACTAGATTTTTTTATTTTTTGTTTTTCGAGTAAATATTTATCTATTACCAGATAATCAATATCAAGATTTAGAAATGCTTTAATAGCATCACCAGGAGTTTCCACAATCGGTTCTCCATTATCATTAAAAGAAGTATTTAAAAGAACTGGAGTATCTGAAACTTCTTTAAATTTTTTAATAAGAGTCGTAATTTCTGGATATAATTCTTGATTTGCAGTTTGAATTCTACAAGTACGATCCACATGAGTAATTGCTGCAATTTCTTTTCTCTTATTCTCTTTAACCGTAAGTGAATAGAGCATATAAGGAGAAGAAAAATCTTCTTCAAAATAATCAGTCAAATATTCTTCCAGAATAATACCAGCAAAAGGCCTCCATTCTTCTCTATGTTTTACTCTTAAATTCATAATATCTTTATTGGATGCAGGGCCTGGATGCATTAATAATGAACGAGAACCTAACGCTCTAGGGCCAAATTCACTTCTATTTTGAAACCATCCAATAATTTTATTTTGATTTAGTTCTTGTGCAGTAAATTGACAAAGTTCTTCAAAGTTCTCATATTTTTTATAATTTAAATTAAAGTTTTTGAGTTCATTTTCTATTTCTTCTTGAGAATATTTTTTACCCAAGAGTGCAATATTTTTTGATAATGTAATTTTTTGTTTACTTTGAAACACTCCAAAACATGCACCACCAAAGTGCAATCCCGAATCGTTAGTGTGAGGTGGGATATGGATATTAAATCCAAGTTCTTTTAAACGACTATTTCCAAGAACATTAAGAAAAGAACCTCCAGCAAGACATATATTTTCTTCAAGATAATTCAGTCGTTTAAGTTCACTAAAATAATCAACTAATGCATTTTCAAAGTTGTTTTGAAGAATATATGCTTGTTCATTTGCACTTTTGAGTTTGAAATGTTTTGATTTAAAAATTATATAAGGAAATTCATTATATGATAAATCTTTTGAAATTGTGTAGTCTTTTAAATTTTCAACTTTTTTAGATTTTCCATAAGCAGAAAGTCCCATAATCTTTCCATCCCAAGTTTCACGATACCTTTCATCATGTACATCTAAATCTTTGCGAACTTTCTCACAGTAAATGTCATATGCGTTCTTATGATAATATGCCCCAAAGTCATTTGTATCAAATATTCCATTAAAGATGCGAAAAATATATTTTTTCTTACTAAAATAACCAATTGTATTTGTTTCTACATGTAGTTGATCTTCATAATTAACACCATAAATTATAGAACCGGCACCATCAAGTGTTATGATGCTTCCATCATCATAGTCAGAAGAAAAAACCGAAGAAGCTGCATGTGATAAGTGATGGGAAACAACATGAAACTTTGCGTTTGGAAAGAGTTTTTGTATTTTATCTCTGATTACTCCAGAGGTTAATTTACTATAAAAAATTTCAAGGCACATTGAAACAATGTAGATTTCATCAATATCTTCATAAGTAATATTTCCTTCTTTTAAGCAATAATCAATTGAATGTATTGGAAAATTTCCATCGTTTTTAATACGAGTTAATCTTTCTTCCGAAATAGAACAAATGTGTTGATTTTTGATAAAAAGAGTTGCTCCAGAGTCATGTACCCAAGTCAATTGATCCTGAGCATCATAGGATTTGTTTGCTTCCCAATCAAATGAACCATAAATTCCAAGAATATTCATATTATTTCATCAATTATTCTTTAGGGATATGCCTCATAAGTGGATGTTCCATAGCACCTTTAGGAAGTGCAATTATATTGAACGAAATTGAAATGCGTTCTTCGTCATGATCATTAGTTTGTACAGAATGAGGAAGATAAGAAGGGAAAAGAATAATATTACCCTCTGTTGGTTCAATAACAATACTTTCTCCAGTAAATTGATTTTTTTGCGAGACAAGATGACATCCATGCCACATTTTATTAATTCCTGGATTTACTAAATTAAGTTTTCCACTGCCCTTTGGAGCTTGAATATAAAAAACACCAGAGAATACCTCACCGTGAATATGCTCACTATTCATGCACTGACGACTGTCATTGACGTTCAACCATGCTTCCGTGAGTGCAATATCACATTCTACAAAATCAAGATCAGCAACTGCCTTATATGCCATCTGACAAATGTATTCAAAGAGTGGACGAAGTTCTTCTACTCCTTGAAGCGTGCTTGGAGATTGATAACCAACAACATTTGATCGTGGTATTTCTTTTGTTGGATTTTTTTCTTTAAATTCTTTAACTGCTGCGAGGAATAATTCCTTATGTTCATCAAATTCAGGATATTCTGATTGCCACAATGGAGTGGAATAAATTGGCATTAAGTTCATAGTGAATTCAGTAACTTTTTAAATTCTATCATATTTAGATTAATTTTCAACACTCATAAAAAAACCCTCACATTTCTGTAAGGGTGCAAATATAAGATATGAAGTAAAAAAATTTAATAAGATACACACCTGAAGGCACGGATCGGTTTGCTATTATTCTTAGTAGACTGATAACATGTACCATTATTTAAGACTATCTGCCATGCATGATAGGGGTGGCCTCCTTGTGAGTTAGTCCACAGAGTCTGAGTAGTATAATCAAAGTATTGACGACATTGAACTCCCGGATTTTGCCACTGTGATATAGATGGTACAAACCATCCAGAGCATCCTGATACTTGTTGAGCATTTGTTCGGGCGTCAGTTCTCTGATACCAGCTTCTCGATACTCCCATCGCGCATGTCGATGCGATCCAATATCTTCTTGAAGCCTTACAAATAAGAATACCACCACATCCTGCTGCTCCCAAATTAGGCCATGCTATTGCTGTGCGGAAGTAGTAATATTGACTACTTCCGGTTGGCATTTGATATCCTGATGCAGCATCACCATCTGCATTTAATATAATTCCTGCATCTGACATTACGTAAATGTCTGTATCATTAGGAAAATCTGATGGTGGATTGATAGTCATCGTATCACCAGAAACAGATACAGCACTCGATGTTACATCAATAGTTTGCAAGATAGTTCCCGTTGAACTACCGCTTCTCAGGTAAATATTGCCAGTTCCTTTAGTTATATTTTCATTAAATTGGATGACAATATTTGTGTCAATAGGATTTCCTTCTGACTGACGTTGGGGACTACGAGGAGTCTGAGCAAGAATACTTCCTGCAGTGAAACTATAAGTGGTAATTGCAGTACTGCTAGAATTACTATTCAGATCAGAGCTTGTAAATGCTCCTGCCGGCACCTCAACAAAAATTTCTTTACCAGATGGAAAAGTACTTATATCGGGATTTATATATACACTTCCGCCACTTACTTGCACCTTGCTGGTGTTAGAAATAGGAACGGCTTCAATAATAGTTCCTGATATACTTCCTTCTCTGAAGTTAATAGTTCCACTACCTCTTGTCATTCCTATACCATAATATACATATACCCAAGTTAGATTTATAGTCCAACCAGTACTACCATCTGCTGGGTAAAATCTAATTGGTTCTATCGGAGCATCTATAGCTGTTGCAGTCAAGATACCTACATTTAGGTTTCTATCGTCATCTATTACGTTTACACCAGAAACTTTAATAGCCATTTTCGTATCTACTAGGCGTTTGCTTTAGTTATTTATTTGAGGTGAATATTTAATAAATCAATAAGAAACACATCGGAAGGCACGAACACACTGTATATTCGTCTTTGAATTTAAGCCCGTAGCACCATTAGGACAATACAGGTAAAAAGCATTGGAGCCACCGCTTTCGGTATTACTCCAGTAGGACGCAGAGGAAATTGAATCCCAATGAGTTCTACATTGATATCCTGGATTTTTCAGTTGAGCACAAGTAGGTACAAACCATCCACTACATCCTGAGACTTGGAATGATCTTGTCTCTGCATGATCTCTTTGATACCAGGTTCTTGAGACTTCAGAACTTTCTGGTGCTGCAATCCATAAATTATTTGATGAACAACAGAGGAGGTATCCACCTTGATGCGAATTTCCTAATGGTGGAATAGCTACCTCTGTAGTAAAGTTATAAGTATCAATAATAGCGTTTCCTGAATCAACGTCTCCATCAGAGTTTCTAAAGCATCCTGCATCAACTACGATATATTGATCAGTTTCGTATGCTAAATTGGATGGTGGATTGATAGTTGCTACAGCACCAGAAACAGATACAGCACTCGATGTTACATCAATAGTTTGAAGGACAGTTCCAGATGCACTACCACTTCTTATTGTAATATTACCACTTCCCTTTGTAATTACTTCACTAAAATTAATAGAGATATTAGAGCTAACTGATTGTCCCGTAGCACCATCAGAAGGAGTTAAATTTATTGTTGTTATAGGCCCTGTAGTGAAGTTATAGGTGTTTACTTGTGGAACTGTTCCTGAAAAATTTTCTGTACGAAAATACCCTTCATCAATTACGACAAAAAAGTTTTTACCTGTTGGTAAATCATTAATAGGATTAATGGTAAACTGGTTACCACTAACAGATACGTAAGCTCCATAACCCGAATAAGTTACATAAGTAGAAATAGATCCTGATGCACTTCCTTCTCTGAAGTTAATACTTCCAATACCGGACATGGCAATCCGTGAATTATATGTTATAACAATATTATCATCAATAGCAACACCTGTTGCTCCGTCAACAGGAGAAAACGTAATTGGTTCTGGAGCAGTAATGATGCTAGTCGCTGTCACAATACCTGCATCAACATTTTTATCATTATCAATTACTGTTGTTCCTGATACTTGAATAGCCATTTTCGTATCTACTAGGCGTTTGCTTTAGTTATTTATTGGAGGTGAATATTTAATAAATCAATAAGTCACGCACCTGAAGGCACGAACACAGTACGTATAATTCTGAAAATCGACGTCCGCGGTAGCATTACTGAAGCTCAGGACATCAGCCTTGGAGTTACCGTAAAATGTACTACTCCAGTAGCACGCGGAGGAGTACGAGTCCCAATAAGTTTTACAAAAATATCCTGGATTACAGAGTTGAATGGAGGTAGGTATAAACCAATCACCACAAGCAGCATTATTATTTGCGGTTGTTACGGCATCATTTCTATTGTACCAGGTTCTAGAGACTTCAGTACTTGCTGGTGCTACAATCCAGTAATTATTTGATGAACAACAGATGAGGTATCCACCTTCATGAGCATCACCTAATGATAAATCTGCTTCTGTAGTAAAGTTATAAGTATTGATAAGTGCATTTCCTGATGCAGCATCACCATCAGTATTGGTGAAGCATCCTGCATCTACTACAATGTAGGTGTCAGTTAAATATGCCAAATCAGATGGTGGATTAATAGTTGCTTGAGTTCCAGATACTGATACAGCACCTGACGTTACATCAATAGTTTGTTGTACAGTTCCACTTGCGCTACCTGATCTAATCGTAATGTTACCACTTCCTTTTGCAATATTCTCACTAAAAGTAATAACGATATTAGTGGTAACTGACTGATTTGTAGCACCATCAGATGGGGAAAAACTTGCATTTGAGATATTCCCTGTAGTGAAGTTATAGGTATCAAGTAATGTAGTTTCACTATATAGCCTCATGTTTCTAAAAGCCCCTGCATCAATTACAACATAGATATCCTTACCGGTTGGTAAATTACTGGTAGGATTAATTGTTACCTGTGCACTAGATGTTGACACATTTCCTGATGAAACTGCAATCGTTTCAATGACAGTTCCTGATGCACTACCTTCTCTTAAAGTAATATTTCCACTACCTTTAGAAACAGTTACATTATAGGTTATGACTATATTATCACTAACATTATTATCTGATGAATTATCAGCAGGACTAAAGGTAATTGGTTGTGGTGGCATCGACAGCCCTGAGGCCGTCATAATACCAACATTCATGTTTCTATCATTATCAATTACTGTTGTTCCTGAGACTTTAATAGCCATCTTCGCTGTCCACTAGGCGTTTGCTTTAGATATTTATGAATTACCTTCTTTCCAATTCTTCAACTCTTTGTGAAAGTTCTTTCACTGCTTCAATGAGAACACCAATCAAACCATTATAGTTGACTGACTTAGTTCCAGTGTCAGTTCTTTCATTAACTAACTGAGGTAAAACTTTTTCTATCTCTTGAGCGATGATACCGATTGAAGGTTTATTTGATTTTATCCAGGTAAAATTCACTCCATTAATTTGATTTAAGATTTCATTTGCATTTGTTATAATTTCAATATCTTTCTTTAGATTGATATCAGATGTGGTATTGAAATCAGTACAAGAAAGGATTTCGTCTACAGAATCATATGTTAAATTAGATGATGTCTTTGGTGCTTGATTACCTGTAGCAGCAGTAGCAAACACCGGGAAACATGTTGTGTCACTTGATTCTGCAGCAAGAGTAATATTAGTCGCATTAGTTGCGGTTGTTGCTGAAGTGGCAGATGTGGCATTAGATGCTGTACCTGTTAAGTTTCCAACAAAACCTCCAGTTGAAGTTGTGACACCTGAATTGGCAATATGTTCAGATACAACTGCACCTACGGTAATATTTGGAGTGCCGCTAAGTCCACCAGCGGTTCCACTTGTATTTTGGTTGAGTGTGGGTATTCTAGCAGCATCAACAGTTCCTGAAGCAATGTTAGAACCATTTAAGTTTGTTAAACTTGCGCCAGATCCATCCGCAAGAAGTAATGTTCCGCTTGAATTTGGCAGAACTACTGTAGCATTTCCAGTGTAAGATGAATGTGGAGCAGCTTGGATTCTTGTATAATGAGCATTACTTACTTCACAATAGAAATCAATTCTACCTTCACTTCCATCATCACTACGTACTTCAACCTTATTGGTTGTAGTGGTAATTCCACTGATATTTACATTTGCAAGAAATCTGGCGTCGGTTGCAGTTTGAATATTGTCCGTTGATGCAACACCCGTCAATCCTTCACCACTTCCAACAAAATTAGCAGCAGTTATAATACCAGTGGTAAAAAACGCTCCCGCTGTGATAATACCTATCGTATTTACGCTGCCATCAGTGCCTATTCCGGCACCACCTCCTCCTCCAAATCCAATACCATAATTGGTAATATTAAGGGTAGAAATACCAGTGACATTAGCACCATCACCATGAAACTCTGTTGCTGTAACAACACCAGATACATGAGCACCATATGCTCCAGTGGTAACAGCTGCACCAGCGATTTCTCCTGTTACATTTCCTGCTAAATCACCAGTAAATGATGATGCAGTGGCAACACCAACTATGGATATACCACCAGTGAAGTTTGGATAATTTGGTAATGTTGTTATATTAGCGGTAGGAAGGGTTGATACTCCACTTATGTTTAATGCTGCAGCAGTAACAACACCAACTACAGATAATCCTTGAGTAAAATTTGGATAATTTGATAAAGTTGTTATGTCAGCGGTGGCAAGTGTTGTTATACCACTTACTCTAACATTAGTGCTTTCAAGATGTGTAAGAGTACTTAATCCACTAACTGATAATTGATTGGCACCAATTCCACCAGTGAATGTTGCGATTCCACTTACATTCGCACCAGTACCATTCAGGATACCATAGTTAGCAACATTTACATTCTGAGCAGTTATTATCCCCGAGAAATGTCCATCAGTTGCTGCAATTCCCCCACGAACATCAAGAGTAAAGCGAGGCCCTGTGCTTCCGATGCCTACCCTCTTGGTATTGGCATCAGCAAAAATTAGATTGGAATTTACTTCAATTCCATTCTTGACGACAAAATTCTTATCTACTGCCATTTGGGTTCACTATCCCCCGTTAGTTTTCTTATATTTATGGTATGTAATACTCAAAAGTGATAAATGCATTTCCAGAAGAATTTCCACCTAATTCAGTGCTGAGCACAGTTACTTCTCCGCTTGTATATCCGCTACCTCCTCCACCACCAGAACCACTTGAAGTTGCAGCATTACCACCATTTGCACCAGAACCCCCACCACCTTCGTTGCCAGATCCATTACCTCCATTATTTCTATATGCAGTACCTCCTTTAAATCCTCTTTGTATTGTAGGGGATAATTGCATAGGTACTGCAAAATAATTAAGGAATTGAGAGAGTCCATAGTCATCGCAGGGAGAATAGAGATTTCTTAAAACCTTCGATCCTATGGTACAAGCAGATAATGTTCCTCCAGTGGAACCGCTTCTAGCTTGCCCACTAATAGATAGATTTCCCGTTGTGATTGTAGATCCTCCTGCACCCGCACCTCTTCCTGTTCCATTTTCTCCAGCAAGTCCAATTCCTCCGCCTTTTCCGCCTTTACTACTACTTCCAGCACCTCCACCTCCTCCTAATGCGACGAGAACTCTTGCTTTCTTATAAAGAACAGCAGATCCTCCACCACCATTAGCACCACCAGTAGGTGCTGATGTTGAACCAAGTTTTACAACATATTCTTGATTCTGTTCTAGAGTAATAACAAATTCGGATTTACCACCTTGTCCACCTACATTTCCATTTTTATCTTGCCCAGCACCTGCTGCCATTGTTATTTTTAAAATAACATCTTTTTCTGGAGCATGGAATGATGTAAGTCTCTGTGCATTTGCCGGATTAGCAGTGATAGTGAATGGTGCATCAAATAAATTCTGCTCACCACTAGCAAAGAAGTTTCCATTACCATCATGCTGTAGATATGAAACAATATCTCTAGATGAAACAACAGTAAATACAACCGTATCTGAAGTTAAAGGTGAATTTCCAGCAGTTGGATGTAATATCGTAACAGTGATATCTGATGTTCCTTTTATTGACTCAGAGATAGTGAGTGTTGGTGTATTAGAACCACTTACAGTATCACTGTCTGATAGAGCAACTCCATCTTTATTCCACTGATACGAAACATCACTTCCATCAGATGCTACAGCAACCACTGTGAATGTTGCATTTAATCCTTCAGCAGCAGTTGCATCAACTGGTTGAGTTGTGATAGAAATTGTTGGATTTACTGTGATAATTACAGCAGATGCATCTAATGGTTCATTAACACCATTGCCTGTTGATCTTGCAATACCTGCTGTTATCGCACCAGATTCAGATTGATATGCAGAACCTTCATATGTTGCTCTCAAAAAAACAGATTTAGCATTATCAGTAGGACTTACGAGGTTAGATATTGTGATTTCATTCGTCTGAGAACCACTTATTCTATCTGTAACATCTTGTGCAGCGACACCATCAATATACCATTGATACTTTATTTGTCCAGTATTTGTGACTCGTTCTCCTGGAATAGTTGATGGGTTGTGCTTAAATTCAGCAACGGCAGTGCCACTTATAGTAACACTACCGCCATCATTTGCTGTTGCTGCCGCTGGTTCATCAGTAAACCTCAAGAAAGGCCCATTGATGTCCAGAGTTGTATTGTGTGCGTTATAGAAACCTAATCCTATCATGCGAAGTTTTGTCCTCCAACTACACCGAAGAGTGTTGATCCGCCATCAAATGTCTTGAATGAATAGATATCAGATTTGGAAGCGGTGGTTGTAACGATGGGTAAGACACCACCTGCGGGGAACTTAACAGGAATTGCAGATCCTCCACTATCCTTAAATGTGGCGATTCCAACAGAATATCCAGTACTATCCTGGGTGATAAGAATTGAGAATGCGGTAGCACCTGAAGGAGGATTCAGAAGTGTAAACTGCGTCACTTCTTCATCAACTGTCAATGTAAATGATTGAGCGATTGACAGATCAATATTTACATTTCCACCAGAAATGTCAAGTTCTTCAACATATTCTGAATATGTTTTAAACTTAGTAGATCCTTCAATATCAACTTTTGCTCTTGGTGTTGCCGTACCGAATCCAGTTTGATTACTTATTGTTGAAAGTGCAGTTCCAACTACAATGTTATTGGCAGTAACGATACCAACACGAATCTCACCGGTTGTACTATCTAGTTTGTAAGATGTAGCGGTTAATATACCAGTAACATTTACATTGTTTACGTCAATTCTTCCATCAAAGATGGCATCATTTCTAACCTTAAGATCTGTTGTTCCGGTTCCAGTTGTTCCAACATCAAGTGGGAAGTGAGGTACAGAAGTTCCAACACCTACGCGAACAAGATTATTGGGGAAGATACCAGTTCCAAGTCCAACAGCAGTGCCGCTAAACAAACTATCATTCTGAAGATTAGTTAATCCAGAACCATCTCCTTTAAATTCTGCGGCAGTAATAATACCAGCAGAATTAACATTACCGCTTAAATATGAGTCACCTTCAACTCTAAACTTAAATACATTTGCATCAGTACCAACTCCTGCTCTACCAGAGGTATCAACACTAAACTGAGTTCCGCCACTACCAACTTTCAGAACATTTGTACCTGGAGTTGTGGTAGCAATACCAACAGAATCAAAGATTCCAACACTCAAAGTCTTCTCAAGACTTACATTACCAAAACGATACCAGTCATTCTCTGTTGTATAAATCCAACCAACATAACCACTCTTTGTTGGGTTTGCATTATATACTAAATCGCCGGGGTTTCCGGAAAGTGATGGGGTAGCAATTCCAACTGTATACTTTCTTGAAACAGTTGTATCACCTTGTAAGAACAAGGAGTTAGACTCAATTCCTTTATCTGAAGTTGATGTGATCTTATTATTAAAGATTACTGGGCCGTCAAACTCAGAAACAATGTTTCCATCAGGGCCTCCCTCAACTCTTAAAGAACGACTGACAGATGCTTCAAGAGGAGTAAGAACATCAAATCCAATGCTAATACCACTAGAGGATACATCTTCACCAGTTACTGTTGGGATTGGCGCATCAAATACTTCCTCCTGTCCAGTAGCAGAACTTACTTTTTTATTACCAACATAGAAGTCACCAGCATCATTCATACCAGTGTAAACATTCACACCACCATCAAACTTCAGTGATTGAGAGATAAGTTCTTCTTTGGTGCTTAAATCTCTGTCTTGTTTTTCGGGTAATGCAGTAGAATAGTTTCCAGGGCCGTATCCAACATACTCAAATGTATGTCCAGATGCACGAATGATTGAATTTCTTCTAAATTCAATTGGGCGACAATCAATTCTCTTAATAACAGAGTTGATATCATGTGGAACTGCCTTTGTTCCAAGAACTCCTCTGAATACTTTGAGTGGATTTCCGGTTACGGTAGTCTTTACTCTAACGATTTCTTCATCAATTAACAGATAGTCACCAATATTGATATCAGTATCACTGATATTCAAAATATCAACATCAGATGTTGTAGCAGTAAGAATAGATGAAGAGATTGTGGTAGTAATACCAGCGTATGTTGATTGTTGTCTTCCACTCAGATTTTCATTTTCTACAACAACATTACCGCCTGCAGATGCATATCCGAATGGAAATACTCTGATGGTTCCGGTAGCGGTTGGAGCAACAGTTCCGACACCAACACTTATTTCAAAAGTATTAAGCGCATTAGTCTTCTTAACAATAAAATCGCCACGATAAAGTGATTGTTCAACTCCTGCAATTTTTATTTTATTATTAACTCTCAATCCATGATTTTGAGTTGTTGTAACAACAGCAATACCTGTATCTTTGTCATAATTGAAAGAACTTACATTATGAGTTCTGCCAAGATTTTGGATAGTGGCAGTTGAAAGATCTGTTACTCCAACTCCTGAAGCTCCACTTACAGTAGAAGCAGACGAAACAAGAACTTGTTTAGAGGATCCTGCTGTTACCCCAGTGATTCTATAGAGAGTATTGTATGGATTATTTACTTCAGGTTTGACATTTCTTAAATCAATTGTATCGTCAGTATTATCATGTATTTTCGTTACTTCAAAAATACCAACAGAATATCCAGAGGTGGTTCCAACTCCAACAACTTGAAGAGAATCTCCAACAGTATAAGCACTTCCTCCATCCATTATCTTTGCACCAATAATGCCACCAGAAGCATCAACTTGAAGTCTAGCCGTGGCATTTTGTCCTTGAGTGCTTGCCGCACCTGCAGACGCTAATTTTGCATTGTATATAAATCCAGCACTTCCATTTCCATATCCAGCACCACTATCAGCAATACTGACATTAACTACACGATTAAATCCATGATCAATAGTGGTAAAGATTGTATGGGCAGTTCCTACACTATTTGATTGAATCTCAGTTATGCCAATACCAATGTTATAATCTCTAATCTGAGCACATAAAGTCTCACTAGTGACACTATTTTGTGGATCATTGATGACAGTCTCACCAATTGGTGAAGGAAGTGCAAAAGATGAAGAGTGTTTAGGATCGCTCTTTGGATTATCTCTATTAGTTTGTGGATATAATTGTTGGATAGATTGTGAGAATCTTTCTGTAGAGAAAGGAGATACTGAAGGAGAATTAGAATTGTTAATAATTAATAGGTGGTATATTCCATCTTGCTCGCCGGGAACATACTTTTGAATCTGTTGTGAACGATATACTTGATATGTTCCTGCTGTTCTTGTCTGAGTAAATGTAGGTAGACTCGTTGTTCTACTAGATGTATCATTAGTGAATGAACCGGGGCCAGCAGAACTTACAAGTGAAACAGTGAATTCTCTAGCGCTAGTAATCCCTGTAACGTTAAACTTACCATTAAATCCAGAATTAGCAGTGCCAACAGGATTGTTTGCACTAGTAATATTTTTGATTTCTACTTCTGATCCTACCTTGAGATCATGAGGAAGTTCCGTTAAAATAT
>VMHT01047875.1_pt1 | contig 15814 bp, 22 predicted proteins | sample 4693611 | NCBI WGS metagenome assembly VMHT01 (sample SAMN12280063, study PRJNA550983) | marine metagenome | isolation source: seawater sampled from same location over 5 years 0.02-0.2 micron viral filtrate | place: USA: collected off the coast of southern California halfway between the port... ... | reverse complement strand
TTTCATACCATGTATCTGAACAGAAAAAGGCATATTTAGTTGCATCAAGCCCTGCATCGCTCATTGCCGACTGCACCTCTTGTGCGATAACGCCAGCGTGTGTTCTGGCACTGTCACCTTTTGATGTAACCTTATCTTTCCACTTGAAGGTCTTGAACAGTTTGCTAATTGCTTTAGCGGCTGTAATCTCTGCAGATGTTAGGCTGGCAATGTCTTGCTTCATTGTTTGGTCAGATGGTTGGATAGTGCTGTTACTAGCAAAGATGTCGTCAAATTGTGCGTTTGATTGGCCTAAATCTGTCGTATTATCGCTTAACGCACCCGCCGTAGTTACAGGAATCACCGTCTTAGAACTTGCCGCAAACCTTAAAGCCGCATGATTGTTGTCCACCCCTGCAAAAAATATATCACCACTGACTGAACCAATCGTACCGACAGTTGTGCCGTCCTTGCGGAAGTCTGCAATAGTCCCGTCACTTGATTGTCTGTTTAAGTAAAGAGCTGTCCCGCCAGACCTAGCAACTGCAATATAATCTGCACTACTATTTAATTGTATCCCAGCATTACTGCTTGACGATGCAACACCGCTTGATGTCGTCCCCACCAGCAGATTCCCGCTGTTGTCGATGCGCATGCGTTCTGCGTTATTAGTAACAAAGGCCATTTTAGGTGAACTGCCGCCAGTGTTAACAATTCGGTTATAGCCGTATCCTGTGCGTGGTTGAAAAACAATCTGCGAAATCGCATTATTGTTTCCGCCTGATTGCTCAAGAAATAGAGTTGAACCAACATCCAGTTGTCCATCAGTAGCCGAGCCATCATATGCTGTTCGTTCATCCACTTCTATATGAAGCAAACTACTTGGCGAAGCGCCAATCCCAACCCGATTGTTCGTGCTGTCAACCTTCAGAGTGTTTGTATCGACTGTAAAGTCGCCAGTAATAGAACCAATACCATCATTAATAATTTTACTAATTGTCACTAGGTAATCTCCAAAATACTAAGTGAAACATCTGCAGAGCTTGCAGTATCACTTGTTACCTTAAGAACATCTGATGCTTCTAGAACAACCTTCTGGTCGCCGCCCACTACAACCAGTGAGCTTCCTGCAGGAACAGGAGCAGCTTTAACTACGTAAATATTATCACCATCATTATTTTCAATTTGAACATCTACTGCTATTTGAGATGCAACTATGTTTGCAATTGCCAAACCAATAATAGTTGTCTCTGTAGAACTAGGACAAGTGTAAATGGTAGCAGCACCAGTTCCTACTCCAGTATCTGTTTTCAATTTAAACGCATTAGCCATATCGTATTATACTCCATAAATTATCCTAACGCAATAGCAAATGCCACAGCTGCAGCGTTAGCATTGCTAATACTGGTTGCCATAGTTGCGCTTAGTGTTGCTATTGCTGTATTACTATTTCCAACACTTGTAGCCATAGTTGCACTCAATGCAGTTATTGCTGAATTACTATTACCAATACTGGTTGCCAGTGTTGCAGAGGTTGCGGCAAATGTACTAGACACTGCAGCTATTCTAGTCTCTAACGTAGCCGATGTCCCTGCACTTGCAGCAGCCACAGCGATTGTATTCACTGAAGCTACCGCATCTAAGTTTGTTTTAGTAAGGACAGATACTGCAGCTATTCGAGTCTCTAGTGTAGCAGAAGTGGCTGCAAAGGTGCTTGACACTCCTGCAATCCTAGTCTCTAATGTAGCAGAGGTTCCAGCACTTGCCGCCGCTACAGCAATTGTATTTACTGAAGCAACTGCATCTAGATTAGTTTTAGTGAGGACAGATACTGCTGCAATCCTAGTCTCTAGCGTAGCAGAGGTAGCGGCAAATGTAGAAGATACCCCTGCAATCCTAGTTTCTAGTGTAGCAGAGGTGGCTGCAAATGTGCTTGACACTCCTGCAATTCGAGTTTCAAGAGTTGCCGATGTACCTGCACTGGCATAAGCTCCTGCCGAAATAACAGTATTAATAGATGTAATAGAATCTAAATTTGTTTTAGTAAGAACTGACACTGCCGCAATGCGTGTTTCAAGTGCAGCAGAAACCGTAGCAATACTTGTTGCCATGGTATTAGAAACAGTTGCTATACGAGATTCAAGAGTAGCCGATGTAGCTGCAAAGGTACTTGATACAGTAGCAATACGTGACTCAAGGGCTGCTGAAGTAGCAGCAAAGGTACTTGATACTCCTGCAATTCGAGTCTCTAATGTAGCAGATAAAGCAGCAACTGTAGAAGATGTAGCAACAGGCTCACTAGCAACCAATATATTTGTGGCATTTACTGTTGTTGCACTTACCGTGCCAGCACTAACAGTTGTTGCAAAAAAATTACCAGTTCGTAGACTACTAACACTTACATCTTGAAATACAAGATTGGTTGCATTCAATGTACTAGTAGTAATACTTGTAGCTATAATATTTGTTGTTTGTAAATTTGCTGGTTGAAATGCACCACCAACAATTAGACTGCCAGCAATACTTACATTGCCAGTAAATGCAGCAGAAGTTTGAGAAAGTTTTAATGGAGAGTTATTACCAGAACCATCTTGGACATTACGCAGTGTTTCATCTATACCATTATTGGAAGCACTAGAATTAATCTGCAATAAATCTTTATAGGTATTTGCAATTTTCTTACCTGTTAAATCTGTCATTATACTATATTCCAGTTCTTGTCAACATCTTCCCAATTGTCAAACACAGCCGCTTCCCAATTTAGGTTTCTATCGTTATTAAATTCAGGTCTAGCATCTTTAATAAACATGCTTCTATCTATAGTAGATATAATTTTATTTTGTGGATGATTAACTAAGTCGTAACCTTTTTCATTATCTTCTGGACAAACCCAAAGACCATAACTATTTTTTTTCATTACTGTCCGTGGATATGCAAAGCCACAAACATCGCAGACTATCTTATTATATTTACCTCTTGCCATATTATAAACTCGGTAGCCATGCTGATACAGGAACTGCGGATACTATATTTACTGGTAGCCTTGGACTATCAACATTTACATCATCAGTTACTCTAGCTATTTTATTTTGGGGATGACTTACTTTATCATACTTTCCTTCAAAATCGGTAGGACACACCATCATTCCATAACTATTCTTTTTTAATTCACTAAGCTTGTAACGAAAGCCACAGACATCACAAACACCTAACGCCTTAGTCACTTAGTAACTTAATCTAGGCCGAATAAGAAGGCTGACACGTTCTTTGTCTTCTTCCTGCGCTCTAGATAACCTTTCCTCATATTCTTGCTTTAGTAAGTTTATTCGACCAGCATCAACCCCTGGTCTTTTCATAGACATAAAGTATGCTGTACCTGCAGTTAGACAGGGCAAAAATCTTCTAGAGACATCAGCACTCTGAGAAGAACGTGTGACATCTTGAATATATTTTACAGTTTCTAATTTAAGTTGGTCAGTGCTATTATCTGGTAGAGGCCATAGATGAATAACAACATTATCACGGTCACGCCTAACTGCATATTGAGATGGACGACCCGTCTGAGATTTTCTAGGAATCTTTAAATATTCTTCCATAGATATTCTATTTAGTTGTAAGTCAGTTTTGTTGTCACCATTAACTCTATTAATGACTGCTTCAACAACATCAATGTTATGTGCATCTAAGCTATAAGATGTAACACTTGTTGTTACGGACACCGCCGTAGTTCCAACTGTCCAAAGTTGGATACCACGGTTTTGCCAATCTTGTAGAAGAAGATTTATAGAACGGCGTGCAGAGCGAGGCTCTTCACCTAGCGTGGGTTCACCACCAATCATTTCCATTGCTTCTTGGATTACTTCATCAATATCCATTGAAAAGCTATATGTTCCTGATGTTGCCATTACGAATTATCCTTTTCCTTATTTTTTTCATTACACTTGCAGTTACAGTTTTCTTTGCCACAAGTTTTTTTAATATAAGTATTTCCCATAATATTTTCACGCTGGGTCATGGAAGAATTAACATTGTCATATATTTTGTGCATCAGCTTATTCCTCGGTTTAAACCAAAAATACTTTTCTTTATTTCGTAATGCCATTACTTCCTACGTATGGTGCGACCAGTCCTATTACGACTTACGCCTCTTGGACGCTTCAAGCCAGTAGTTTGTTTTTTAAGACCACCTGCCTTTCTAATCTGCTGACTGGTCGCTGCCCTTGTTATTGTCATTTTATTTAAGTTTGCCTTGTATTTTTTCTATTAAGACCAAAAGTTTGTTTTTGACTTTTTGGAGGGCGTTTTTTACTGCCAGACTTACCCGCCCAAAATACTTTATCAGCCCAGTAAGCAGCAGAACATTTACCTTTAGAAATATTTTTTGCATGTCTTGCCTTAAAACTTTTACGAGCTTCTTTGCTATAGTTATGACCCATCCCTTGTGCGCCAAAACGAATTGTTTTAATTTTCCCATTATCACATCTTACTGCAACTACTGCTTTTTTAGTTGGGTGTTTAGGAGTCATCTTTGGTTTATTCAAACCCTTAAGTCCTAATTTTTTTAATCTATTTTTTTCTGCATCTGTTAGTGACATTAGTATATCCTATTATGTGGAGCTTTACCATATTTACGTTTATTAATTTTACCACCTGTTTTTGCTTGACGAAATTGTGAAGTTTTCTTTGCTATAGCTTTAGGCTGGTCAACAAATTGTTTTCCTTGTTTACTTCCTTCTCTTTTTGCTCTCGTAGTTGCCGCATATTCTGCTGGGGTGAGTGCCTTAATAGCCGCTTTTGGTAAGTACCTTTCGCCAGTCTTGCTTGACGGTTTGCCACTTTTAGTTGTCCACTCCTGATTTCCCCAATTTACCAAATCTTGTTGTGGCTTTTTTCTTTTTGGAGTTGTTTTTTTCGTTCCTCTTGACATTTAACATACTACGCTTTGTAGCCTCCACCTGCTGCTTTATATTGTTTAGCCAGCATTTGTGCTTTACGTGCCGACCACTGACCAGGCGCACCCCCTGCGCTACCTGCTAGAATTTTTTTAAATAGTCTTTTACGTAAACCAGGTTTTGTATAATTACCTGCTTCATTTACACGACTTTTCTTTTTAGGTTGACTTCCTTTTTTTAATTCTATAGTAGATAAAACCTTGGCTTGTTTGGCATGAGTCTTACTAGCTTTTTCTAAACCTTTAACTACTTTTTTTAGTTTGCTTGCAGATGCAGTTTTACCACCTGTAGCTCTTTTAGAAACATTACGGCCTGCTTCACTCATAGCAATAGCTACTGCTTGATTTTGACCATAGCCTTCACCCATTAATTTGCTAATGTTTTTGCTAATAGTTTTATCGCTTGTTCCCTTAGATAAAGGCATTAATTTTTACCACCACGATTATCAGAAAGCTGCTCTTCAATAAACTTTTCATATTCTTCCCGTTCTTTCTTTTGAGCTTGCTCAAAGTCATAAGCACGTTGCCCTTGTTCAGGTGTACCACGTGTACCGCCTTCACCCACAGAACCAGCCATTTGACCCCCTGTTTCTTTATAACCCATACGATTACGAACTTTGGTTGGAAGCTTTGCTAGACCTGGATTATCTGTTGGAACATCTTTTTTAGACATATCTTTCTCCTATGATTTAGATACTGCACCACCGCCACGAAGAGCTACGCCCATACCACGACCTGTTTTACCGCCTGCCTTATAGCCTTTAGTTTTCATTTTACCACCTGCAGCATAGCCTTTAGTTTTCATTTTACCACCTGCAGCATAGCCTTTACTTTTCATTTTACCACCTGCATCAAATTTACCTAAACGTCTTTTGCGTTTAGCAGCAGCACTTTTTCTATATCCTGTACTTTTTTGTTTATCTTCTTCTTTTACAGTTCTGCGATTAAAACCAGGTTTACCTACTTTAGTGGTTTTAGTTTTAGAAATAGATTTTGTAGGTGAAGTTTCAGGTTTAGGAGCAGGTTTAGGAGCAGGTTTACGAGAACGCTGTCGAGTACCTGTTGAAACTCTTCCTTCTAAATTTTTTCTCATTGCATCTGTAGGAGATTCACCTGGTGCAGGTTTAACAGATTTAGATACAGAATCTTCTGCAAGACGTTTTGCTCGTGCATTATTTTCTCTTTGCGCTTTAGCTGCGGTTCTACGTGCTTGGTCAAGTTGAACACCCGTTAGAACAAGACCTGCACCACCAGCAAGTCTACCCATCATTTGTGTTGCAGCTTTTCCTGCTAGACCACGTTGAGCAGTAACTGCAGCCAATCTTTCTGCTGCTTTTTGCTTAGTTGCTTTTTTAGCAGCAACAGTTGTGGCTCTTTTTTCTGCGGCTTTTTGCCGTGCTGCAATTTTTTTAGCAGCTTTTTCCATTAATTCAAAATCACTTTCCATTACGGTGTTCCTCCTAATGTATTTTCACCAAACATAGAAGCAGGTGCTTCCATATCATCACGCCTTGTTCTACGTGCTTGGTTTCTTAATGCTTCAATTGCGTTTTGATAACGCTGTTCATAATAATTACTTACTGTAAAGTTTTTCATAAAGTCACCCGCCTCGACCATGCAACCATAAAACAAGGCATCATAGCAAAAGTCAGAGAAGTAATTACTTTGATTTGCACTGGTTAGTGTAGTTGGTCTAGCGACATATACAAGTTCCCCACCGTAAGTAGCACTTGCAGTAGGAGCAACGATAACATTGGTGTTTGTTTTCTTTGCATAATATTTTGGGGTTCCTGTACTTGCGCTGACAGGCCAGTAATCATAAATAAACTCGTCTGTTCTTTGCAATAAATTAATTTTAGTTCCGCTATCTTCAATACGAAGATTCTTTACATAACGTGTTCCAGAAGGAAGAGTAAGTTCGTTTTTACCTGCGGATAGTGTAACTGATGTAATTGTTACCAAGCCATAGTCATCCAATGTTTTAGTTAGTCGTTCTTCTACACGATTAACCATATTGGGTATAGCTGATACAAATTCGCTGCCATCGTTTTCAGATGCTTCGATAATGTCGGTAACAAGATAAGTATAATTAGCCATAATAAATAGTCGTAGAAATAGTTGTTGCTGCCGATACAATAATTTTACCTGACATGCGAATACCATTATCTGCGAAATCCTGATAATTGTTTCCGTTTACTTGAAACTTAATTCGACCACCATTGGTATTACCAAAAGGGTCAGCAGATGTACCAGTGATAACTACGATACCTGTGCCTACACAGTTAACACCACGTACACGGGTGTCAGTAACAGTTACACTAGTAAGAGAATCTACAAAAGTACCAGTTCCAGAAACAAATGCGCTTCTAATATTAGTCATTGATTGCTCCTATAAAAATGTCAATAGGTATATTATACTAAAAAAGGGGGTGAGATACAAGTCCCACCCCCTTTAAAGGTTAACGTATAGGTGTTTTAATTAAGCACCTGCGCTTCCGAAGAAACCACGCCAGTCACTGAAACCAAACGCATAACGCTCACGAGCCTTAAAGCGAAGGTTGCCAGTGTCGAAGTCAGGCTCCATTTTAGTCTGAAGCGGTGAACGGACGAACATCTTCGCACCATTCGGAACATCAGTCTTAATGAAGTAACCATTTGTGTCCGTGAAACGGCGATTCACAAAGAAGCCATTCGGGACAAGACCTTGATTGCGAATGCTGTTAATGTCGTTGACATTGGTAGCATTGTTAACAATCGTGGTTGACAGAGGCGAGTTCAGAATCTGGTCTGCAGTAAAGGCCAGGTCTGATGGGATGTGCAGGCTTTCGGCTTGCGCTCCAACTAGGATGCCACGGTCATCTTTAGTTTTAGAAATAGCAATCAGTGCAGTTTCCAGAGCAGCTTCTGAAAGGTCAGAGGCAGCTAGAAGGTTGCTTTGGTCGCCATTACCAATGGTGGGATGGTCAGAGGCAAAGAAAGATTTGCCATCACCACCCGCAAAGGATGCGTTAAAACCGTTGTTGAAAACATCAGCAGCTTTAACTTGTTTAGTGTTCGCCATAGCACGAGCCAAACCTTTGGCACGCAGTTTAGCGAATGTGTCATAGAGGTTATCCTCCATAGCTTCTTCCGTAACGGCGAAGCCAAGGGCAATAGTCTCGTGTGTGTAACGAGATGTAAAGCTTTCTTGGGCATCGTCATAAGATACGGCAGCACCTTCACCTTTTACAGGTGCAGTGCCAAAGCCAGTGAAGAGAACTTCTTCTTCAAATGCACGGTCTGAATTTTCAACTTCATACAGAGGTGCATGTTCATCAGAAACTTCCCCATACTCAAGGCCGAATACGGCGTTAAGACCAGGGAGAAGCTCTTTTGCAATACTTGCTCTATTAATAGCCATTATTATTTATCTCCCTTAGTTGGTTGTTGTCACAACGGCTGAAGTCAGAACATTCTGATAATCATCCGCACGATGGTTGAACTCAACTTCCATCTTCGTGAACGCATCGCCAACTGCATTACCAGGTTCATCAACGATACCAATGATACGCAAAGCACCATTAGTAGCTTTACCAGTTGTACCAGCAGTCGTTTTAGCAACAATGGTTGATTTACCAGTAAAGGTAGAACCACCAGCAATTGAGCTAACTTCTACGTTTCTTCCGACAATACCAGCAGCAACTGTGGCATTTGAAGAAATAATGTAAGTTTGATTCGGATTGTCATTTACCAAACCAACGATGTCTGAAGCAGACACGCCAGAATAGTAGGATTTAAATTTTTGTTCCCCGTTTTCTACATAGCGGCAACCTTGGAAAGTACCAACAGGCACTTCAGTTGATGTTACGCACGGTGTAAGTGTACCAGAGGCAATACGTACAGGAGTACCTGTGTACATTGCCGTAGCACCTGAAGCAATAGGATATTCGTTCAGGCCGTTACTATTTGGTGCAGCACCACGAACACGGGAAGGCTGAAGTCCAGTAACTTTAGTAGCAGACATATTTTTCTCCTTCAGTGTTTAAATTTAGTAACCAGACTTCGCAACCTTTTAATCAAAAGAAGGGGTGCGACCCTTAGTTACATTGGTTTTGCTTTGATTTTGAATAGGCATTTTGCGATTTGATGCGCCTTCAAGCTGTGCATTGACAGCATCAACCATCTCTGCAGATGCGTTTTCAAAATGTCTTTGTCGAGCTTCTGCACGTTTGAGTGGCAACTTAGCAAGTGCCAAATCTCCTCGACATACAGTGCCTTTGTAGCGACCTTCATCTTTAATTGCAGATGTGTGCGCTAGTTCAGGTACTTCATCAAGAGAAACAAACTCCCAGCCTTCAGCCATTCGTTTACCAACATTTGTATAATCATCACCACCTTTTAGGGTTGTACGTATCCAACGGAGTTTCATTCCTTGGTCTTCAAACCTTGCGGTTACTGATTCAGGAATATCTAAAAGATTTGGTTCACGATATTCATAGTCTTCGGATTCTCTTGTTTCCAGTTCACGACTCTGGGTGTTACGTGTAGTGTTTCGTGCCATAAGTGTATATCCTTTCGCAACTATTAGTTAATTGTAGTATATTCGCCTTCGCCTGCCTTTTCGACTTTTAGCTTTTCGGCTGCATACTGTTCAAGTGATATGCCCCATTTTCCTGCAAGGCGTACATCTTCTTGTGAGAGTTTTACCTTTTTACTTGATGAAGGTGCTGGAGTGTGCGAAGCTCCTGCGACCACTTGAGCAGGTGTTGACGTTTCCTGCGGTACGGGGGTTTCAGTTGCTACTTCTTTGGTAGCTTGTCCAAACTTGTTAGGAAACTGTGCTGCCAAGCGGCGGTCAATTTCCTGATAGTACTCATCGTCAGATGGGTCAAACCCTTCTTCTTGAACCTGATTATCAATTTCCAAAGCAACTGCAGTCATTACACGGTCTTGATTAAACCAGTCATTTGCTGCTGCCCAGTTGGTTGCCTTACGCTGTGCATCAGACACAGTAGCAGCCGCTTGGACTTGTTGTTGCTCCTCAAACTTCTGAGGTTCAAAAGAGTCTGCCTGTTGACGAAACTCTGTTAGCCTATAGTTATCTTGCTGGGCAGTATTAAGAGATTCTTGTGCCTTCAAGATATTATCGGCATCGCCGTTTTCTACGGCTTGACGGTACGCAGCACGAGCAAGCTCTAGACGTTCCGTCACTTGACGCTCATTAGATTCAACATTATTACTTAAGAGATTTTTATATTCTTCTTCTCTTTGTTGAAGCTTTGTTTGCATTTCCTTCTGTTGTGCTAGAAGGTTTTCAATCTCGGCTTCACGTTCTTTTTTCTGTTTTACCAGTTGTCGAATACGCTTTTGTGCGCCAGATGTTTCTACACCCTTTGTTTCTTGGTCTTGTTCTTCTTCAGTTGTAGGGGTAGTTTGTTCTTGAGATGTTTCCACCTCTACTTCGGGGGCTGCTGATTCTTCTGTAGCTTCTTGCCCTTCGATTTCAAATTCCACCTTTTCTTCTTCAGGGGGTGAGCCTGCTTCGATGGTAGACCATTCAGTCTCTGCCATAGTATTTTCTCCTGTTTAACGTCTGCGGCGAGATAGACGAATAACGCCGATATGTAATATTATATAGTATGATTGATTAATTCACAAGAGTGACTGTGAATTTTTTTAACTACTTAGATTAAATGTAGGGTCTAAGTCTTTTGCATCTTCTACTACCATTTTGATGTCATCATCAAATAATAGCAAAAGATTTACGCCTTTGTAAAAGAACTTGCTTCCTGTATGTTTACCATAACACACATAGTCACCCTCTTCACACCAAGCACCATTAGCAAACTTGTCGTCCTGATAGGCTAGGTCGCCAACTTTTAAGACACGACCAACTGTTGTAAGGTAAGCCATATCCGATTTGGTTGAGTCAGGCAGAATGATACCACCCTTAGTTGCTGACTTAACTGATACTGGACGTACAAGGATATGATAGCCTGGTACTCTTGGAAGTGGGTTAGGGTCTGCGACCTCTTCGTCTGTAATCCATTCATCGTTTTTCAAAGCACTAGATGCAGCTTGCATATTTACTCCTCTTCGATATATTTATTTAGATAATCTTTAATAAGACCAATGGCCTTTTCTAAACCAGCGATTGTTCCCACTGATTCACAATATCTAGAATAATCCGAAGCAGCTCCATACGCAAGGGAATTTTTTATAGATTCTATTTCTTTTTGTATTTCTTTTATTAACTCTTCGTATAACACTACTCAATGCCTTGTTGCTTGATTACGTCTGCCAATAGTTTAGCAGAAACTTTAGCTTCTTCCAAGTCATTATTCTCTTGGGCTTTGAGCAAGTCAGCCAGTACGTCCATAGCTTTCAATGCACGCTTGGCATCTCTGTCTTCTTGCTTCTGATAAGCTTTCATTTGTTCCTGCGCTCCTTTGGCTTGCGTATCCAGAACAATCTTCTGTTCTTTCAAGTCAAGGTCACGATTTTTAAGTGCGGCATCTGCTTGCGCTTTGGCAATCTGTGCAGCAGTTTTATTCTGTTCTACCTGAAGTTTCTGCGCCTCAATAGCCAGCATCTGTTGTTCAGGTGTACCTGGTCCTTGAGCAGCAGCAGCATTAGCCTGCAGAATTTGCTGGGCAGCTTGAGCTTGCACCTGCTCAATAGCTGATGGGTCAAGTGCGATTTGACCAAGTGTTTCTGGATTTTGCAATGCCATATTATACAGACCCATCATCTGCTCTTTATACTTAAGCATCATGTGTTCTGTAATATTATCTTGAAGAACTGCCGCAATCATTTTAAATGCAGGATTGCGCTGTTGATTCATTGGGTCTTGCAAAAAGGCAGTCTTAACTGCTACATGTGCATCATGGTTTTGTCCTTCAAATGCCTTAATAGGTTTACCTTCTGATGCCATCATAATATCTGTCATGGCATCATGTGGCTGTACCTCTGCCTTAATAGGCATAAGTTTATCTACATCAGGTACATTAGCTGTAGTTAACAACATTCTATTGATTGCTTCCATGTCAAACATTCCTGGTGCAGACTGAGCAGCAACCTGCTGAACCATTTGAATAAGCATCATGCGTTGTGCATTAGACGGAATATTTGGGTCAGATACTGGAATAATATCTACACCACCATTAAAGTCTACTTTGAAAATCTTTTCGGTAATTCCTGGTAGGTCGTAAGGATATTCATTTGGCAGATATTCAGAATCAATACGTGCCAATACTTTAAACTCATCACCCTGTGCTTTATGTAGTCGTTTGTGAATAGCAGTAAAGAACTTGCTAGAGGCTTCAAGCAATGCCATAGTTGTACCAACTGGACCATAGCCACCACTATCTGCAATGACTTGTTCTGTACTGTCGGCAAACTTTTGTCCTGCTCCTGTTACAAAGGACAACATGTTAAACAAAGTCTGTGATGGTTCTTTAAATGGTAGTGGAATAATAGACTTGGTTAAGTCCATGCCTGTTGCTTCTACTTCCTTAAACTCACCTGGCGCAATCGGGTCATTATCCCCGACCATCCGTACTCCTTTAGCCTTAAAGCCTCCTGGTAAATTAGCAAACTGCCCAGCATCAAGTAGGCTACGCATTGCAGCAGTAGCAGACATAGTAAGATTGCCAAGGAAATGAATAAGACCCAAACCGTAAAAACCAAACCCAGGAACATATCTGTAATGCGTGAAGTGCATTTTTTTGACATACTTATCATCTCCTTCTGCCCAGTTACGGCGAATCGAAAGAACTTGACCTGACTGTTGTTCTACAGTTACAATATATGGGCAGGCAGCTTTACCTGTGTGCATTGTGTCTTCTTCAAGTTCTAGGTAACAATGCTGCTCCAGCAACACATACTGTGGGTCATTATCTCCTGCAGGTGACAGGCCAAGAACTGTGTCCATCTTTGCTGCCATGCCTGACAAAGTAGGAACACCAGCAGAAGGAAGTTCTATATCGGCATACATATCTGCTTCTATCTGACGAGCCAAGTCAACAGGGCTACGATAAATAACATGAGTATAGCGGTCTGCTCTGCGAAGGTCAGACGCATAGTAAGATACATAGAACTGGTCTATGGGTACAAACTCACTGACAGGTCTATCAAGGCTTGAATCATAATAAATCTTTTTAACTGCAGAACCAATCAAGGGTAGATGAAACAACATACGCTCAAACTCATCAAAGTATTCAGGCATCTGAGTAGTAACCTGATAGTTCATAAAGTTCTGAACACGATTAGCCTGCTGTTGTTTTTCAAGTGTAGCGTCACCAAGAACCTGTGCCTTAACTGGTCCTTTGGCTGGGAACAATTCTTGCGAGGCTTTAGATTGGAACTTAACTGCTGACTCAATCAATAGTGGATGCACAGCAGTAGCTGCGCCTTCAAATGGTTCAGTTGTATCTTCTAGCTTCAGACCAAGCAGGTCAAAGCCTCGCTCAAACATTGATTCCCATTCTGAACGAGAATCTTTGTCTGCTTCAAACTTATCAATAACTGTGTTGCCAATCTCTTCGAGCTTCTCTTCGTCTAAGATTTCTACAAGATTTTCATAAAATCCTGTATTCATATTAATCTCTACTTCGATTGCTTCGGCTGACCCTTCAAGGTCTACTGTAATCTCGCCTGTCTCAGGGTCTACTTCAAAGGTTGCTTCTGCTTCAGAAGGCTGCTGCATTTCCATGCGAATAACATTGTCGCCCTCTGGACGCTGCTCATAGGGATTTCTCTCTGTTGCCATTATGCTCTTTTCCTAGCTTTTGTTTTGCGTTTCATTTGTTCAATGTATTTTCTATACACAGAACTAGCACCAGTTTTACCTGCTACCTTTGCTCGTTGTTCCATAGCAATCGCTGCTTGTATCTTGTGGGCATGAGTTCTACCACTGGCCTTAATCTTTCTGACGCTTGCTTCTGCGTCTTTTGTAGTGGCAAACTTTAATCCACGTATTGTTCCTTTAGGATTCTCATCCGTATATAAATCAGAATGCTTTTTGCTTCTTGCGGGTTGTCCTTTTTTTCTAGGTATACGTGGAGCCATAGGCAATATTATACCATTAAGTTCTCCAGTATCCAACCCTCTTTGTTCGCCTTGGATTATAATCATCTTCCCAGCTTGGGTCTTCATTGTGTGACACATGCCAGCTATCTCGCATATAGTGGATAGCCATAGTCATTGCATCTACTTGGTCATCATGTGCGCCGTTGGGAAATGCTAGGCATTCATCGAATAAATCCTTTGCCCACTCTTTACTCGTGGGTATGTAGACACGGCCTGACTCCATAAGAGGCGTAGCGGCATAGACACGTGATACCTTGTCCCTATCGGGGAGGTAGTCCAGAACAGGTAGTCCTGCGAGTCGCATATCTTGAAGCAACGATTGACCAGAAGCTTTCTTCTCAATAATGCACACATCTGGTCTGTGTTTTTGGTAGAGCATTTGTGCCGTGCGGCGAAGGTCAGGATACTCGAAGCGGTCTTTGATATTCCCAAGAAGAATAAGATTGGGGACGACATACTCTCCACCATACTCATCTTGCTCGACTTGATGAAAGATGCCCCACGTTTGTATGACACTATAGTCTGCCGTTTTCTTAGTAGAGAATGCTGTGTCATAGGTCTGGATAATAAATTCACATTGCGGCGGGTCTTCATACTCCCACCACTCAAACCAGTTCTTCTTGATAATACCACCTTCGTCTGGCGAGGGGTTCTGCATATATAGCGCATCCCAGTATCTACTCCCATTACTTGCTCGTATCTCTTGTTCATCTAGCTTCAATACTGAGTCTGGCTTCCACTCTGGAAAGTATGATGAGCCTTCAGGTAAACCCAGTAAGTCTGCTGCAGTCTCGTCCAGCCATGCAGGGATGCTGATTACTTCCCATGGCTCTGTAGTAAACTCCGACTCCTGCTTAAGCAGCCAGCCACACAAGTCATCAAAGTGGTAGCGTGTATTAATAATAATGATTGCACCATTCGGCATCAGTCGAGTACGTAAACCAGAAGGCCACCACTCCTTAATATACCTGCGGCCTGCTTCACTAAAGCTGTCTTCTTCTGACATAACATCATCTAGTAAGGCTAGGTGTGCGCCACGACCCGCAATCTGTGACCGCACACCTGCTGCATAGTAGGAGCCATTGTGATTTGTCTTCCACTTACCTGCTGCCTTAACGTCTGACCGCAGGGACACACCCTTAAAGATACGCTGGAAGTCCTCTGTGTTTACAATATCCCTGACGCTACGTCCAAAGTCACTAGCCAGTTGGTCGCTGTGAGACACAGACATAATCTCGTGGTTAGGTTCACGTCCTATATACCACGCAGGAAATATCTTACTGGTAATAAGAGACTTACTTGAGCGTGGTGGCAGAAAGACCATAAGTCTTTTTATCTCACCATCAGCTACCTTCTGTAGTCTATCACACAATAGCTCAATGTGTCTTCCCATATGGAAGTCAGTTACTAGGGTAGGAGCTACTCTACGTACAAATGTAAGCAGGTCTTCTTTTGATTTTTCTTGAATATATTTTTCTAATGCTATATCTAGAGTCTTATGGTCAAGATAACCATTAGACTGTACCACATCTTGTATTTCTTCTAATTCCATATTGCTTTTCTGCAGTCAGTGTTGCATATTTGCACTATTGCAAACTGGTTGAATCCGTGCTATACTATCTTTACTTTAAAGTTCGGAGGTAAATATATAAGCAGTAGGTAAGTACACTCTATGTAGACCTACACAATCCCCGCTAGGTAGCTCTGGACAACTACTGTTATTATACTTCGTACATCTTTTTTACACAAGCACAAACAGTTGGCATTGCCAACAACAGACAACTCCAGAAGCCCCCGCTTGTGGGGTTTTTTTTT
>VMHT01203970.1_pt1 | contig 15822 bp, 16 predicted proteins | sample 4693611 | NCBI WGS metagenome assembly VMHT01 (sample SAMN12280063, study PRJNA550983) | marine metagenome | isolation source: seawater sampled from same location over 5 years 0.02-0.2 micron viral filtrate | place: USA: collected off the coast of southern California halfway between the port... ... | reverse complement strand
TTGCTTCAGTGTGTTTTGTAGTTAATACGTATTGAGAATTTATATCAGTACATTTTAAATTAAATAATCGTTCTAAATTTTTCATAGTCAATTGAGCTACATAATGAGCTTGATTTAGTTTAACTTGAAAATATTCTCTACCATAAACATTGCCATATTCAGCCATTCTATTGGTAAAATTATTTGTCATTAATTCATGATAAATTGAATTTAATATTTCTTTTTTAAAAAAATTATCTTCAACTATAATTCTTTTATTTATTTGTCTCATCTATCTTAACATCATCCAAGAAGTTAAAATATATTTTTTACCAGATAACGGAGGATTGCCTCTGTGAACATATGGAAACGCTGCAGGCCAAATAACTATTCTGCCAGTTTTAGGTTTAATTCTTTTTGAGAAATGTAAAAACTCTGTTTCACCTCCTTCTTCTATGTCATTTAAATAAATAGAAAAAACAAAAGCACGGGGTTCATTATCGTATCCTTTTCCATGTTCAATGTGCCAAACGTGATAGCCTTCTGTAGGTAATGTTTTTTGAATTTTTAAAGTAGTATAATTAAAGTCAGTTTGACCGTAAGCTTCATATGCTCCTGTTTGTCTTGCATAATCACTCCAAGCTGTATGAAAATTATATATCATAGTTTTTAAAGTATCCCACCATACATCTACATTATCTGTCCCTGCAAAGAGTTGTTGATCCTGTTTCTGTAGAGGAGTTGATTTTTCAGATCTTAATCTATTCATTGTTTTATTAAATTTATCTTGATCTTCATATAACTGAATAGCTTTATTACATTCTTCAGGCATAATAAAATTATCATAGACTCCAATAAAATTATTTATATCTACTTTTTTTTCCATTGTAATTTTTCTCCTTATATTATTTTAACTAATGCCTGTCTCAAACCAAATAGTTCATATTTATACTTTAAATTATTATTTTTTACAAACTCTTGCCAAGCTTTAAATTCACCACATCTCCAACCTATATAACTAATATATTCATCAAATAAAATTCTTGTGCCAGGAACAAATCTTTCTGGACCTATTACATTAAGAGCTTCTATTGTAGATTCATAAGTATCACAATCAACATGTAAGAAAGAAATATTTTTATCCATTCCTTTAAAAAAACCTGGAAGAGTATCTTTAAAATATCCTTTAATTAATTTTACATTGGTATTAACTAAAGGTAGTTTTCCTTCTAAAGAAAAATCTCCTTTTGAAAAATATCCTCCTTTCCAATCTTCTTGAAACCCTAGAAAACTATCAAAACCATACCAAGTTTTTTTAGGTTTATTTTTAGAAAAAAAATTAATACTTGTTCCTTCATATACTCCTAGCTCCATGCATAATCCATCTACTTCTATCTTAGAAAGAGCTACATTCCACCATCCGCCATCTGTAATTATAACTTCAGAGATATATTTTTTTATATAATCTGCAGAGTCTTTAGTTGCTTCTTCATATAAAATATCAAAAGCATCTTTATTTATGAGTTTTTTTGTTTCCATCTCAATCTTTCTTTTTTTATTATTTCTCCATCTTCTGTTTTAGCACCGTTTTCATAGTTAACACTTTTTAAAAATTTGTCATAAGCATGATGAGTAAAAGGACCATTTTGATCTACATAGTGCACAAACATTTGTGCCATTCCCTCTCCTTTATATATACCAGGACGCCAGTGATCTTGTATACAACCCGCATACAATAAAGCTTCTCCTTCTTCTAATTCATAAGAATGTCCTTCTATTACAATAGGCCAATTATCATATTTTTTAATGCAAGCTGTTACAGAAACTTCACAAGAAGGTCTATCAATATGTTTAGCTAATTTGCCTCCAAAAACATAATATCTCCAGTATGAAAAAGTAGGAAATAATTTTAAACCAGATTCTTTTTCTACTAAAGGTAATTTTATATCTAACAAACCCATCATTAAAGGATCATAATAATAAGAAGGAGAGTCTGTTTGTTTATCTCCTTTATAGTTATTGAAATCTAATCTGTTATAGCAATATTTTTGAAGCATTTTTAATTCATCTTCTGAAAGAAAATTTTTAATTAACTTAAATTCTACTGTAGCCATGCTGCTATACTATACCTTTTTCCCTTCTTGATAGGTTTAATTAAATGAGGATATAAAAAATTACTAGGAAAAAATACAACGGACCCTTTGTTAAGTTTTAATGATTTAATTTCTTTTCCTGTTTGATCCGTAAACGATAGCTCTCCACCTTCATAATCCCCGTTTAAATTAATAATAACACTAAGATTTCTAGGTAGTTCACGAGCATAGTCTATGTGTATGTTGTATTTACCCCCAGAAGTATATTTTAATAAATCTATTTGATGTATTTTTGTAGCATTTATCATAGGAAACTTACTTTTATAAAAAACAAAAAGTCTTTCTATTTCTGTTTTTATATAGTTCCAATAAAAAAGATTTGTAGGAGTATCAAAATTTAAGGAGTAACCTTTTACATTTCTAACTTCTTTATCTACTTGATTAGAAATAGGTAAAGGATTCTTAGCTTTTTTATCTATTAAAGATATAATTCTTTTAATAAAGTTAGGGTCTACTATATTTTTTAATTCAACAATTGCTTCTAAATAATTCATGATGTTGATGCTTTCATAAATAATTGTATAGAAATTCTAGGAATTAAAGGACTTAAAACAGTATTAACTTTATGTTCTAAAGGTGATTTAACAAGAATTAAACTATTACCAACTACAGGCAACCAGCCATGTCCTTTTTCATCAGTGAACATAAACTCTCCTCCCCAATGTCTATTCCATCTTTTATTTAAATAAAACGTAGCTCCGTAAGTTGCTCCTCCATCGTTGTGCCAGTTTATACCAGAGTCTTTTTTTAAATAATGAATATTAGTGTTCATATCTATATTTTCAGGTATTGAAAAAAATTTATTTCTTTTGATTAAAGTTTTTAATGTTTCAAAAGGAGGATAATTAGATACTCCTACTCTTTCAGGCATAGTTTTAATGTTATTGTATAGTATCTTGTTCCATTCTTTTTCAACAGAATGTAAATTTATGTTTCCACGTTCTTTAAAAATAGCATTGTGGATACCTTTGTAATTTTCTTGATCTAAAAAATCATGGATCCACCATAATTTATCCGGTATTGAATAAGATAATCTCATTATATTGTGACTTTCATTCTTTTATAAATTACTATATAACACAATTATGGCCTTAAAAAAAGTAGATTTTGCACCTGGTTTTAATAAACAAAGTGTACCTTCAGCTCTACCTGGACAATGGGTAGATGGTGATTTTGTACGTTTTAGATATACTGCACCTGAAAAAATAGGTGGATGGGAACAATTAACTGCTGCATCTAAAACATTACCTGGCGCAGCTAGAGCGCAGTTAACTTGGACTTCATTAGCAGGAGAACGTTATGCTGCAATTGGAACTTCCCAAGGTTTGTTTGTGTATTACGGTAATGATTTTTATGACATTACGCCCTTAGATACAGCGATTACAGGATGCACTATAACAACTGTTAATGGTTCAAATACTGTAACTATAAATAAAGGATCTCACGGTTTAGCTAAAGGAAGGTATGTAACATTATCAAGTGTAACAGTAACAGGTGCCTCAGATTACACAGCATCAGAATTAGAAAAAGTTTATGAAATACAAACAACTCCAGATATAGATAAATTTACTATACTAGCTTCTAGAAATGAAGGAGGCTCAGGTATGACTGCAGCAGGTGCTGCAACTGTTAATCCTTATGTCGAAATAGGGCCAACTTTTCAAACTATAGGTTATGGTTGGGGAACTTATTTATGGAACGATAGCACCTGGGGAACTGAAAGAACAGTAAGTAATGTAATTTTAGATCCAGGTAATTGGAGTCTTGATAATTTTGGTCAAGTTTTAGTTGCAACTATATTTAATGGTAAAACATTTACTTGGGATGCTGGAGCATCCGGAGCTCGAACTATTCGAGCATCACAATCTACATCAGGTTTCGTAACAACGGGTAATCCAAATACAAGCAGATTTACATTAGTGTCTGATCGAGACAGACATTTATTCCATTTTGGAACAGAAACAACTATTGGCAGTGCTTCGACACAAGATCCTATGTTTGTAAGATTCTCAAACCAAGAAAATTTAAATACTTATTTACCTACTGCCACAAATACTGCAGGAACATTTAGACTTGATACGGGTAATGAAATTAGAGCCGCTCTTCAAGGTAAAGATTATGTATTTGTATTAACAGATCTTGCAGCTTATGTAATTCAATTTGTAGGCCCACCTTTTACTTTTAGTGTTAGACAAGTTGGTACTAACTGTGGATGTATAGGTCAACACGCAGCTTCTTATGTTAACGGAGCAGTTTATTGGATGTCTAATGAAGGCGGATTTTTTATGTATGACGGTACTGTAAAAGCTCTTCCTTGTTTAGTAGAAGATTTTGTATTTACAACACAAAATGGAAATTTAGGTCTTAACTTTAGTTCATCTGATGTAATTTTTTCTTCACCTAATTCTTTATATACTGAAGTAAATTGGTTTTATCCTAAATCAGGATCTACTCAAGTAGATAGATGTGTAACCTATAACTATCAAGAAAATGTTTGGACTACTTCATCTTTAGATAGAACTACTTACGCGGATCAAGGTGTCTTTGAAAAACCTTACGCAACTGATTATGAAGCTACGGCTACTCCAGCGTTTCCAGATATACTAGGAGTTACGAATTTATATGGAGCCAGTATTTACTATGCTCATGAAGTAGGAACGGATCAAGTTAATAGCTCAGGTACAACTTCTATTGATGCATTTATAAGATCTGGAGATTTTGATATTGATGATGGTGAACTATTTATGTCAATGAGAAGATTTATGCCGGACTATAAATTTTTAGTGGGAAACTCTAAAGTAACTTTGTTTATATCGGATTATCCATCTGATGTTCAATCGGGTTCTCCTTTAGGTCCCTTTACAATAACAACTACTACTGATAAAGTAGATACTAGAGCGAGAGGAAGACTACTATCTTTAAAAATAGAAAACGATGCTGCAGGTGAAACTTGGCGTTATGGTAGTTTTAGACTGGACGCTCAACCAGACGGAAGGAGATAGCATGCCACTTACTACAAAAGGTAAAAAAATAATGAAATCTATGAAAGACAGATATGGTAAGAAAAAAGGTAAAACTGTATTTTATGCCTCAAAGAATAAAGGCAAAATAAAAGGTGTAGATAAAACTAGAAAATAATGGCTAAACTAACTAACTATATACCTGAACCAAAACAAGAATATGATGTAGAAAATCAAAGACAAATTATTGAGTCTATGACTACTATGAAACAACAACTTAATTTTTCTTTTCAAGAAGATTTAAAAAATGAACAAGACGCTTTTAATTACTTTTTATCATGACAATACAATATCAAAACGCTAGCAAAATATTAGATGGAACAGCTATGACAACTGTTTTAACTATATCTACATCAGCTGTTGCTATCATAAAATCTGTATATGTATCGAATAATAGTACCGGAGCTGTATTAGTTAACTGTGATTTAAGAGATTCTTCTGCTAGTACAAATGTAGAATTTTTTAGAAAAGATATACCTGCTTCAAGCACAATCAACGCTGCAGAACAGGGGTTGAATTTAGAAGCAGGAGATGCTATAAAAGCGCAAGCAGAAACAGCTGACAAACTTGAAGTAGTAGTTAGCTATGCGCTTATAAACAGAGAGAATGAAAACGGATAATATACATAAGATCGATTGTACAACTATAACAATTTATAGGAATACAAAAACAGGCGAAACGTCTAAAGAGAAAGTAGAGGGTCCTGATATTGTAACCGATGTTACAGTTCAGATTTCACCGAAAGGATTAGATGTATTTCAGAAAGTAATGAATAATAATGTTAAAAATAATAAATAATGTTTTAGAGACTACTGATATGTTTGACCTCTATGAGGCTCTTATTGGTAACCATATGTGGAATTTAAATAGATCCTCTGATGTAACAGTAGGAGGTCGTTTTCCAGGTTGTTCTTTTATAGTTAATGGAAAAACTAATTATAATGATCAATATTGGATAGGATATTTTCGTTGTATGTTAGATAGAATAAATCAAAAATTAAAAGAACAGCATAATTTTACCTTTCCAATAAAAATAGATAGTTTATCTTTGAATGCTCAAAATGATAATCATTATACAGAGTTTCATACGGATAAAGCAAATAGATATAGTATCGTTGGTTTTTTAACTCCACAGTGGGCGGAGACTTGGGGAGGAGAATTAAATATAGAAGGAAAAGTTATAAAATACAAACCAGGTGATTTTGTTTTATTTGATTCAGAATTTTTACATAAATCACAAGAGCTTAAAAAACAATTACCTTATTGGAGGATTACAGTAGCTTATGTCATTGAAAAATCAAACACCTAAAGGAGGAACCGAATTACAACTTGGTTTTTTACATCAATACGTAGATAAAAATTTATTAGATCAAGTACAGATTTGTACTAGTGTACCTGGTAAAGTACCTATAGATCCTAATAAACTTAATGTACTTTGGCAAAAAAATTCCTACGATCAACCTAATTTATATCCATGGTTTAAAGATAAAGCTAATCATCATAGATACGATTGGTATGTTTTTAATTCTCATTGGAATTATGAAAAGTTTAGAATGATGTTTGGTATCCCTACTGAAAAATGTGTAGTTATTAAAAATGGAGTTGAAAAAATAAAACAATCTCCACATTATAAAAAAGGTAAACCTATTAGAATAATTCATCAGAACACTCCCTGGAGAGGATTATCTGTTTTACTTGGTGCAATGCAACTACTTAAAAATCCTTTAATTACATTAGATGTTTATTCTTCATGTGAAGTATATGGTAAAGAGTTTCATGAACAAAATGATCATAACTATAAAGCACTGTATGATCAAGCAAAGTCCTTATCTAATGTAAATTATATTGGATACAAACCAAACGAATATATTAGAGAGCATTTACAAGATTATAATATGTATGTTTATCCCAGTATCTTTGAAGAGACTTCTTGTATTTCTTTATTGGAGGCAATGTCTGCGGGCCTATATAGTATAGTAACTGATTATGGAGCTCTATTTGAAACAGGAGCAGAGTTTCCAATGTATATTCCTTATGATAATAACTATAAAGCTTTAGCTGAAAAATTTGCATACGGTATTGCTGCTGCAGCAGAAACTTTACACGAGCCACAAATACATAGTCACTTAACTACTCAATCTAATTACACACAGATATATTATTCTTGGCCTAAGCAAGCATCTGCGTGGACAACATTTTTAAAAGGAGCTATAAATGTCAAATCCAAATGAACCCATATGGTTTAACGTAGATAAAACTGAAACAGCAAATGATGATACATATCAAACTATTAAAACTAATACCGTAGAAAACAAAGTAACAGAAATAAAATTAGGTACTTCACCTCACAAGATTATGGTGTGTACTCCTTGTCATAGTGATGTCAGTATGCATTACTGTCAAGCCGTATTAAAATTTCAACAAGCATGTTGGAAAGAAGGAATACAGTGTAGTTTTACATTACTTAAATCATCGTTAGTTACACAAGGTAGAAATTTATGTGTAGCAGAATTTTTAAATCACGAAGATAATTACACTCATCTTTTATTCATAGATTCTGATATTGATTTTAGTGCGAAAGCTATTTTTAAAATGTTAGAATTTGATAAAGATATAATTAGTTTACCTTACCCAATGAAACTTTTAAGTTGGGATAAAATATGGCGAAGACTTAACACTAAAGAAGATGCTATCAATAATGAAAAAGACTTGGCCACAGCAGGATTTACCTTTCCTGTTAAAGTAGAAGACCCTAATTCAATAACCGTGGACAAAGGATTAATGGAGCTTACTCATGCTCCAACTGGATGTATGTTAATTAAAAGAAATGTAGTTGAAAAAATGATTAAAGAATATCCTCATTTAGAAATATATCAGCCCACTAATATTAATGGTAAAGAAGTTAAAAAAGACAATATGTACAATCTATTTGACACATTGCATGACCCTAAAACTAAAAGATATTTTGGAGAAGATTTTGGATTCTGTCAAAGATGGACAGATATAGGAGGTAAGGTATACGCTTATATAGATGCCCCTATAACCCATGTCGGTGAGTATTGTTATACCGGTCGATTTAGAGATGATTTATGGCAAGCAGCAAGACCTGTCAAATCTGTTGACGAGTCCAAAAAAATCAAATAAAGTATCATATTTACAGGATTTCTACGCCTGCTTAACAGTATAAATATATTTAAATTATGGCGATATCTAGATCTTTAATGAACAGACAATTACAAGCAGACGGTGGCATTATGCAAGTTACACCTAGAGAAAAGTTTGGCTTGGGTAGTAAGCTTAAAAGATTTGTTAGAAAAATTATACCTAATGAAGTAGCAGATATTGCAGTTAAAGCAGCACCTTTTGTTGCACCCTTTAACCCGGCAGTTGCAGCAGCAATGGCGGGTCTTGGCAGTTTTGATCAAACTGGTAAAATAGGTTCATCACTTAAAAGAGGTGCATTAACTTATGGTATGGGTCAAGGTGCTAGATACTTAGGTGGAGCAGATTTTCAAGGTAATCCGTTTGATCCAGGCGGAGCCTTCACAGGCAGTGGATTTAAAGGTGGATTTAGTTCTCCTTTAGGTAATAAGACTGGTCTTGGTAAGTTCTTCTCGAACCAAGGAACTGACACTGTTCAAGGTATTAATAGTTCTAAACCTTTGAGAAAACCTCTTAACATACAAGACGGATCAATTGATTTAACTACAGGTGGATCCGATGGTTTTGGAATAATACAAGATACTGTTACAAATACTCCAGGATCTGCGATGGATTCATTTAAATCAATTGTAAGTTTTGATACATCTGCAGGACAAAAAACAGATGCAGCATTTGATCTTTTAAAAAGAGGAAGTAAAGCTTTATTTTATGATAGCGAAGGTAAACTTGATAGGGCAGCAGTAATAGGAGCGGTAACCGCTGCAGCTTCATACGCAGAAGCTTTGGCGTTAGCTAATGATGCAGGAGTAGAGTTAACTGAAGAAGAATATAACGAAGCTAGAAAAAACGAAAAAAAAGCAGAGTACGCAGGTTACTTACAAAATTTCTTTGGTGGTAAAAAAGATGGTGGCAGAATAGGATTTAAAAGTGGATATAGTCCAGGAATAGTATCGGCAGCTTTGGAAGAATACAATAGTGTTTATGGAACAGATAGTTCCGGAGAAGAAATTCTTGTAAAAGATTTATATAGTGGAGGCTTTGAAGAATTTTTAGAAATCTATACTGGAGATGCCTATGAAAAAAGAGCTAACGGTGGCAGAATAGGATTCGAGTCTGGTGCTAACGAAATGATTAAAACACAATTACTGGAGGAGATCATGCCTGACACAAGCACAGAAGACATGATAATGATTATGACAGAGGATGGACCAAAGATGATTAAGAGATCAGACTTTGAAGCAATGCCTGGAATGTTTAGAGATACGACTACAAGCGCTTATGGAGATGCAGGTAGAGGAAGACCTGTTCCAGAATTTGCTAACGGTGGTAGAATAGGATTTAAAAGAGGTAGTCCAGAAGAAACTTCTGAAATAGGTATCATGTCAATCGACGTTGAATCAGGTGATGACGAAGACAATGAAGATATGATGATGGCAGGAATTACATTTAGTAGAGCAGAAAAATCATATTTATTTAGAAGACTAGGTGGATCCGGTGGAGCTAGTAGATCTTACACGATGCCTAATTTATATAGAATATTAAGTAATCCTGGATCTTATCCTGCTGATGCAGCAGTGTTAAAAGAAATTGCTATTATGGGAATGAAAAAAGATGGAGGTAGAATAGGTTACAAAGGTGGTGCTAACAGAGTATCAGAATTATTAATTTTAAGAGATGAAAAAGTTGGTAAAGGTGAAGATGTATCTGACATTGAAGCAGAGATATTCCAATTAACAGGTAAGACTTTTAGATCAGTTGGTGGTATAAGTGATGTACCAACAGGTAAAATGAGAAAAAATAATGCAGGTGTAGTTGAAAGAGACTACAGAGATGAAGGTGGTTTTGTACCAGTTGGTATTAAAGAAAGAGCTGACGATGTACCTGCCATGTTATCTAAAAATGAATTTGTAATGACTGCTGATGCTGTACGTGGTATTGGTAATGGCAGCGTTGAAGAAGGATCTAAAAAATTATACAACACAATGAAAAAAGCAGAACAAGTAGGTAAAGCATAATGGCTGATTCAACTACATATACTAGACGAGCCCCTTATATAGAAGGTGCTCAAGAAAATTATATAGATTTATTAACGCAACAAGTAGGTAGAGCTCCTGGCTCTACAATTACAGACGCTGATGGCAATGTTATTGGTAATGTACCTACCTTAGCTCAACTTGGACCCCAAGTAGCAGGTCAAAATGTTTTAACTCAAGCTGCTCAACAACAGGCAGCAACTCAAGCAGGATTAGGTCAATTAACTTTTGGAGCAGAAGGAGATGTTACAGGTATTGGAACAGGAACTGGAGTTGCAGGCTATCAGCCATTCTTAGATCAAGCACAACAATACCAAACTCAAGCTGGAACTACATTAGGAGGAGCTGCAGCTTTAAGTGGACCACAAGCGTACCAACAATTTATGTCACCGTATCAACAACAAGTAATTGATACAACTTTAGCAGAATTTGATACACAAACTGCACAAGGTGTACCACAACTTGCAGCGAACGCTATTCAAGCGGGAGCTTTTGGTGGTGGCAGAGAAGGTGTGGCTCAAGCTCAGTATGCGTCAGACGCTGCTGCAAAAAGAGCGGCACTACAAGCACAGTTATTAGGTCAAGGTTTTACTCAAGCAAATCAACTTGCAAACCAAGCATTCACACAACAATCTAATCTTGCAAATCAACAACTTGGTCTTGGAGACTTTTCAAGAAACTTAGCATCATTACAACCATCATTAGCAGCGAGTAGTGTTCAACAATTAGGTGCAGCCGGTACAGGAAACTTGGCTTACCAACAAGCGCAATTAGATGCAGCACAACAACAAGCGCAACTAGCATACAACGAACCACTAAGCAGACTTAATGCTTTTGGATCAGGGATAGCTGCTCAAGTAAGTGGAGCACCAACGACTACAACTACCACTACTTTAGGCGGTGGATCCGTTGGACCTTTATCACAGGCGTTATCTGCAGGATTAAGTGCTTATGGTTTGGGAAGTATTTTTGGAGGAAATTAATGAATTTAAAAAGACCATCATTTAGAAGAGGCGGATCAACTGGTATAGGTCAACTTACGCCTAACAGACAAATGTATGCTGGTGGTGGAAACATTGGTGGCGGAACAATTGCAGGATCTAATTTAGGAACTAGAACAGGATTTGAATCTATAATTCTTCAATCATCTGGTTTACCTTATCCGGATACAGCAAAACCTAAATATAATAATCCATTTAAAATAAAAGGTTATCCAAGTAGCAAAGGTATTTTAGAAGCTTTAAAACCAAAAGGTTTAGCAAAATTTCCAATTACAACAGGTATAGGAGCTACAGCAGCAATTGGTGCCATACCTGCATATTTAGCCTACATGAATAGACCTAAAACTATGGAAGAGAAAAGAGTAATGCAAGAGTATGGTCCTATTGATGAAACATTCTTTCAATATGATGAGTATGATGCAGATAGAAAAAGAGCTCGTGGAGTAGGAGAAGAGATTAGTTTTAAAGAAGCTTTATTTAAAGATCCTAAAACAGGATTATATCCTAAGATATTTGGAGACACTGAATCAAGAACTAAAAGAGCTGAAATAGAAAAAGCTAAAGAAGAACGGGACGATTTTGAAATGCCAAGAGGTGGAGGTGCAGACTTTGCTGAGATTGCTGAAACAGTGATAGCAGATAAAAAAGAAAAAAAAGATACTCCACTTAAACCCGATGCTGAATATAAAGAACCTTCTTTTGAAGACACTTACGAAGCTGAGAAAAAGAAAATAGAAAAATTAATAGGTGAAGATGATAATAAAGGTTTACTAGCCATTGCGTTATCAGATGCTATCGGCACACCTGGAACTATTGCAGACAAAGCTGCAGTTTTAAACAAATCATTACTAGGCATCATGCAAGGTAAGAAAAAAGATAGAAAAGACATTGCTAAGTTAGCGTACACTGCAACTAAAGAAATAGAGAAAGCTAAACTTGTTGCAGGTAAAGAAGGGTTTAGTGAAAAACAACTTAATAAAATGAGACGGTTAACTAAAATTGTAAACGATAAAACAGGTTCATTTACTAAAGAACAAAAAGCAGCAGCTCAAGCTGAATTATCTATGGAAAGAGAATTGATTAAAGCTATCGGTGGTAAATCTACTGCAGAGAAAGTAATGAAACCAGGTGATGCAAGAGAACAAATAAAAAGATTTAAAGATGGTGCTAAAAAACTTGCTAAAATGGATAAAGGTGATCCAGGTTATGGCGCAGCATTAAATGAATATATGGCGGAAATTGAATTCTTAAGTAATTACCCAGAACTAATGCCTTCAATAAGAAGAATAGATGCTATTTATGCAAACGTTTTAGCTGCAAACAAAAAAGATGGTGGCAGAATAGGATTTGCTAATGGTACTCCTATGGAAGAATCAATTCAAGTATCTGAGACAGTAGGTCAAAGTCAAGTGCCCACTGCCCAAACATCTCAACTATCCTTTGAAGAAATTAGAAATAGATTACCTAAAGAAATAACAGACGATGTGGTTAGATTAATTGCAGGAAGTAATGAAGCTTTACAAGATTTTTCTTACATCAGAACACAAGGCGATGTAGATAAATTTAACATGAAGTATGGAGTTACTTTAGTATTACCACAAAGTACAGCATAGGAGAAACAATGGCCGAAGATAAAGGTTTATTTTCAGATTCACTATTTGCATCAAGTGAAGCTCCTGTTGAACCTGAAACAGTTGGTGCTTTAGATTATTTTACCGACATTCCAATTGGAATTGCAAAAGGTCTTAGTCAAGCAGTGCAGGGTTTAATTTCACTAGGAGCTCTTCCTATAGATCTTGTAGCCAATACAAATTTAATAACAGCAATCGATAATCTTTTTGATAACATTACACCAGAGACTGATACAATTGTTGGTGATGTAACTTCGGTAGTGACACAGTTTGGTGTACCATTAGGTGTTGCCTCAAAGATTGCTAACGGTGTTTTAAAATTAAATAAAGCCAGTCAAATTGTAAAATTAAATAATTTTAGAAGAGCGGATGATACTTATGATTACTTAGGAGCTGGTGGTGAGTTAGCAAAAAGAGCAGGTTACTGGGGAGCTTTAGGTGGAGCAACTGATTTTGCAGTATCGACTCCTGGCGACCTTACAACTTTAACTGAAACATTAGGTTTTGGAGAAGCTTACAAAGGAGATGAACTAAAAGGTTCGGCTAAAGCAACAGAATACTTTAAAGAAAAATTAAGATTTGGTGCAGAAGGAACTGTACTGGGTGGTGGTTTAACTGCAGCCTTACCTGTTGCTGGAACACTAGGTGCTAAGTATGGACTAATGGGTTTAAAAGGTGGAGCAGCCGTTGCAAAGAATGTAGTTATCAGACCTTTAAACTTTGCTGTCTTTCAACCAATAGGTAAACTTGGAGCTACAGAAGCTGTAGGTAAAGGTGCTCGAGGTATAGGAGAATTTTTAGATAATACTACTACCAAGTTAAGAAAAGCTTCTGGATTACCCGATCCTAAACTTTGGAAATTTTATGGCACAGAGGCCAATGCACCATTTTTAGAAAAACTTTTAAAAAAAATAGATAATGCAAAGAATGCTTTAAAATCAGATGGTCCAATATCAACAAGTCAAGCTGAAGATTTAAGAGCATGGGAAAATACTGTCCAGGCTAGTGAAAAAGGTTTAGTTAAAATAATGAATCAAATTGATAGTCAATTTAAAGAAATAGCTAAAGGAGCAGATATATTAGAATTACCTAAATACTTACAAACTAAATCTTTAAAATATCCTCAACCTATTACTGCTATTGATGACCAAATGTATTTAAGAAATAATGATTTATTATATGATTATATACAAGCACCTAGAATCAAAGATACATTAAAGGACTCTGCAGAAGCTCTTAAATTTTTTGATCAATTACCTAAAAATACACAAAAAAATGCTAAGGCATTAAAAACATCTATTAATGACCTTGGTTTAAAATATGGTAAACTTTTATTTGACAATCCTGATGATGCTATAAAAAGTTTTGGTGCAACTATTATAGAAAACGGTGGTGCTTATTTAAAACAAGTATTTAGTATAATGAAAAATAAAGCTTATGATTTAGATTTAAATGGACCTAAAGTAGCGGCAGCTAAAGAATTTTTTAAAAAAAATGCAGTTCCTAAAATTTTAAATGAACAACCCGACGTATTACAAAAAGTGATGAAAGAACAAAATATTACTCAAAAAGAAGCTATTGATTTGTTAGCAGATTCTACTATGGCAGATTTAAAAAATTCTTTAATTAAAAGCAATAGAAATCCAGAATCTTTATTTAGATTAATTGCAAAAACTTTTAAAGTAAAAGATCAAAGTAGTTTATTGGACACTGCTAAAGAAACAGTTAAAAAAGGAAAAGAAGTTAGTGTACTGACTTCAGAAGGAAAACTTGTTCAAGCGGGAGTAGATCTTCCAACGGTAATGAAAAAAGTTTTAGATGCTGAAAATGCTGAAGTTGTGGGTAAAGCTTTTTTAGAACCTTTAAAAGATTACAGAGCTGCCGTAACAGATACTTTTTTACAAACAGCTAAAAATGTTTATCAAAAACAATTTTTTGATAAGTTTGCAGACAGTGCCTTAAAGAATGGTTATGCTTTTAGATCTTTAGAAGAAGCACGTTTAGCAGGTATACCTAATGCTGGAAAATTAACACAAGTTACTTCTGAGTTTAACAAAGATTTGGCTATGGTTGAATCTAAGCTTTTAAAAAGTCCTTTGTTTGATGGAGGAATTACTCCGGGTGGAACGTCTGGAGGTTTATATACAACTCCAGAAATTGCTAATGCCGTTAAAGGCACAGAAGAATACCTAACTACGATGTATGACATTCCATTATACAGTGCATTGATGTCAGTTAAAGCTGCTGGTCAAATTGGTAAAACAGTATTCTCACCAATGACTCAAGTTAGAAACGTATCAACAGCTTCATTCTTTGCATTAGCTAGTGGATTAATTGGCGGCAGAGTAAGTCTTACAGATTCATTTAAATTAATGGCTGATGATATTTTTCCTGGCAAATATATTTCTGCTGCAGATGTCGCTAAGAAAATGGAAGATAGAATAGCTAGAGGCGTTGTAGACCAAAACATTGAGGTCAATGAAATTAAAACTATTTTACAAAAAGCTAAGGATGGTAAGTTTACTTTATCTGCTTTAATGGAAGCTCCGATAGTTAAAAAAGCTTTTGATTTGTATCAAGGAGGTGACAACGTTTGGAAAGTTTATGCAGATGATTTTTATCAGGATGCCTTAAAAACAGCATTTCAATGGAGTCCTAGAGGTTTAAAAGGAGACGCAGCTATTAGAGATAATATTATTGATTGGTATAGAACTGTTGGTAAACAAACTGATGTAGCAGATGAGTTAGTAGGATCTAATGCTAAGATTGCTCAATTAGATAAGGATCTTTTAACAGCTACGCCTGCAACTAGACAATCCTTATTGAATCAAAAAGAAAATTTA
>VMHT01121809.1_pt1 | contig 15824 bp, 13 predicted proteins | sample 4693611 | NCBI WGS metagenome assembly VMHT01 (sample SAMN12280063, study PRJNA550983) | marine metagenome | isolation source: seawater sampled from same location over 5 years 0.02-0.2 micron viral filtrate | place: USA: collected off the coast of southern California halfway between the port... ... | reverse complement strand
TGCATGAAAGAAATGCACACAACTTCCCACTAGACTTAGCTTCAACTGAGTCTACTCAAGTTGCACTTACAGCACCAACAATAGGATAATGTCAAACAACGTAAGCCTAAAGATAGGCAAACATAAATCGCGTACCGGTGGGCTTACGGCTGCTGGCAGAAAAAAATATAATGCTGCGACTGGTTCTAACCTTAAGGCTCCACAGCCTAAAGGTGGACCTCGCAAGCGTTCCTTCTGTGCCCGGATGGGCGGAGTAAAGGGACCAATGAAAAAACCAAACGGCAAGCCTACTCGTAAGGCACTTGCCCTTCGCAAATGGAAATGTTAATTATGCCCGGACATTACGGAAACAAAAAAAAGAAAAGAGCACCTTCTGCTAGACCAACTAAATCTAAAGGTCCAGTTATGAAAGCTGTTAAAAATGCTGCTCAAGCTGCTGGTGTGACAGGACCACTCGCACATCCTATGGCAAAAGCTGCAAAGAAAGCTACTGGTCAACTAAAACTTAATATGAAGAAAATGCCTCCTGAAGTACAAAAGAAACTTATGGATGCAATGAAGAAAAAAAAGAAAAGTTCAAAAGGACCTGATCTTAAATATAATCCATACGGTACAGGTACAGGCTCACGTATGAACCCAACAAGAGCAAGTAGAACTACAGGACCTTAATTATGGCACACAAAGGAAAAGGATCTTGCGGATCCAAAAAAGGAAAAGGAGGTAAAAGATAATGCCTGCTAAGAGAGGATTATACGCAAACATCCACGCTAAGAAAAAGCGCATTGCTGCTGGCTCTGGTGAAAAGATGAGAAAGGTTGGAGCTAAAGGTGCTCCTACTGCTGCTAATTTTAAACGTGCAGCTAAAACAGCTAAAAAAAGAAAATGACACAACAGTCATCCGTAATGAAAGCAAGCCTCACTCGATTTGACTTTTATAAAGAAGAGGAAGAGAAGAAAGAAACTGATAAAGAACTTTCTGACTCTGATAACTCTGATAACTAACATCTTTATTATCTCTGGTGTCACCCGACACTGGGAGCCACGTCCGTTCATCCCTTCGGGGACGCATGAGAACTAAGCATGGAACGGGGCTTAGTATATGGAGATAACCATGAAAGTTACTTTCGTATATCGTGGCGTTGCTTACACAAGAATAATCGGTTAAGCGGTCTGGGAGGTGCAAGTCCTCCCTATTCAATTTGGGAAAAGCCCTCTGAGGAGGATACCTTTTACCCGTCGACGGTGGGAAAAGACCACATAGCATGGCAGTCTCATGCTAGACCAATTAAGACTGACAACATTCTAGATCTAGGAACGACAATATATACCCTTATTATTTTAAGAAAAAATGGCACAACAGTCATCAGCTAACCCTACCTCATTAACACGTCAGGGTCAGCTCAATTCAGCAGGTGACGCCAGAAATTTGTATCTTAAATTATTCTCAGGAGAAATGTTCAAAGGATTCCAGCATGAGTCAATAGCTCGTGACATGGTAATGAAGAGAACATTGAAGAACGGAAAGAGTCTTCAGTTCATCTACACAGGTAGAACAACTGCGGAATTCCATACTCCCGGAAATTCAATTTTAGGAAACAGTGATGGTGCACCACCAGTCGCAGAAAAAACAGTAACTTGCGACGACCTATTAATCAGTTCAGCATTCGTGTATGAGCTAGATGAAACACTTGCACATTATGAATTACGTGGTGAGATCTCTAAGAAGATCGGCTACGCACTTGCAGAGAAGTATGACAGACTCATCTTCAGAGCAATTACTAAAGGTGCAAGACAAGCTTCTCCAGTATCAAAGACAAACTTTGTAGAGCCCGGTGGAACACAGATCAGAGTTGGAGCAACAACTAATGATTCTGCTGCTTACAACGCAGGCAACCTAGTTAATGCTTTCTATGATGCAGCAGCAGCTATGGATGAAAAAGGAGTTTCTTCAGCAGGAAGATGCGCGGTGTTAAACCCACGTCAATACTACGCTTTAATCCAAGACATAGGTTCTAACGGACTAATCAACAGAGACACACAAGGTACAGCATTACAGTCTGGACAAGGTATCATTGAAATTGCAGGCATTAAGATCTTCAAGTCAATGAACATTCCTTTCCTAGCTAAGCATGGTGTAGCTTATGGTGGAACTACTGGTGAGACAGCTCCCGGAAACTTAGGTTCACACGTCGGTACAGCACTAGCTGACGCACGTAAGTCTGTAACAGGACTAAACAACAACTACGGTAACAGCACAGACTTTGCTAAATCTGCTGGATTAATTTTTCAGAAAGAAGCAGCAGCAGTTGTTGAAGCAATCGGTCCTCAAGTCCAAGTGACTTCAGGGGATGTGTCGGTTGTATACCAAGGAGATGTCATATTAGGGCGTCTAGCTATGGGAGCAGATTTCTTGAACCCAGCAGCAGCCGTTGAACTATACGTTGGAGCATCTGCACCAACAGCGTTCGGTACAACATACCCAGAGAACGGTTAATTTATTCTTTATACGGGAGCTTCGGCTCCCCTTTTTTTTATGGCTATTCCAATAAGCACCGATACCGAACTATCCGCAGTGAACTCCATCTTGGGTAGCATAGGTCAAGCACCTATAACATCATTAACACAACAGGTAGGGCAACCAGACCCTTTAGCTAATCCAGAAATATCTTTTGTAGTTAATATATTACAAGATGTAAACAAAGATGTCCAGACAACTGGCTGGCACTTCAATACACAATACAAAGTAAAAAGATCTCCTGATGCAAATAAGAATTTTGTCATACCACAAGATGCTATAGCATATGATCTTAGTGACGGTCAGTTTGATAGAACTAAAGATGTCACAAGAAAGAATGGTAAGTTATACGATAATGTTGCACAAACAGATGAATTTACTGGCGACTATGAATTTGATATTATAAGTCTTTTATCTTTTGCAGATGTACCTCCTCCAATTCAAAGATATATTATTGCAAGAGCTTCAGTAAAAGCAGCAGTGCAACTTGTATCTAATGCTGATCTAGTTAAGTTACTTAAATTAGAAGAGCAACAAACTAAGGCTAATGCTATGAATTATGAAACAGAACAAGGCGACAATAGTTACTTCGGTTTTGGTTCTAATACAAGCTATAGATCTTATCAACCTTACAAAGCACTTATAAGATAATGGCAGCAAACAACATTTTAAAAATCAGAACTGTTCGTGGAGTACCTAAATATCTATACAATATAGATAAAGACAGATATCGCGAAAAGTATAACACTATCAAAAAGATAGAAAAAGCTAAAGCTAAAAAGAAAAAAAAGAAAAGGAACGCTTAATGGCAAACATTACACAAACTATACCTAACCTTACTGGTGGAATATCACAACAGCCTGACGAGCAGAAGATTCCCGGGCAGGCAAGGGACATAACAAATGCACTTCCAGACATCACACAAGGATTGCTAAAGAGACCGGCTGGTAAGTTTGTGTCAACTTTAAGTACTTCTACAAGTGATGGTAAATGGTTTCATTACTATAGAGATGAAAACGAGCAATATATAGGACAAGTTGCCAGAAATGGTGTAGTCAGAATGTGGGCATGTGTAGATGTCAAAGCTGCTAATGGTAGTACTATCCATCAAGCAGGGGCAGAAGTTACTGTAGTAGATGGTATAGGAAACTCTACATATTTAACACATACTGACCCAGAAGATATACAGACACTGACTCTTAATGATTTCACTTATTTAACTAATAGAAGTGTAATTACAGAGATGGATGCGTCTGTTACAGAACCAGCAGGCAACTTTACTAAAGAAGTATTTATAGAACTAAAACAGATAGCTTACTCAAAACAATATTCATTTAATGTTTTTGACCAAGATGGTAGTCAAGATAGTCACTTTACTACAACCACAACAGCTACTCGTATTAATGTAGAAAGAGTTAGATCAAGTAATAATTACTGTGACTCAAATGGCTTTATGGTTGCTCATGCAACTAGAGGTAGTGCTGGTAATAGATGTGATGAAAGTGCAGGAGATGGTAGAGATGCCTTTGCTCCTAACGTAGCTACTCGTATATTTTCTGTTGATAGTAACAAGTCATTAACTGATGGCTCAGCTACAGGCGGTATAATATCTGGTGGTGCTACATCTAACCAAGACTATCAGTACAACGTTAGAACTTATGCTCAAGGTGGTTCTGGTAGTGGATCTGATTATGTCAGTGGAAGACAAAACTTGTACTTCCGTATAGCTACAACAGGTCAGTCAGTACCTTTTACAACTGGCTCTGGAGAAAACCAAACAACTGTATATCAAGCTAGATATACAACCACATATGATTTACTACATGGTGGTGAAGGTTGGTTACAAGGTGATTTCTTTTATGTATGGATGAAAGATGCTTTTTATAAAGTAACTGTAGAAGAGATTAGTACATCTAAAGTACAAGCTAATTTATGTTTAGGTAGACCACAACCAACACCATTTGATAATGAAACAACTATAACTGCTGAGAGTATTCTTGGTGATATGAGACAAGAGTTAATTGACCAAGGATTTGCTGCTGCTGATATAACACAGATTGGTATAGGTTTACATATAAAGAAAAATACTGTTTTTAATGCTTCTACTGGTGTAGGAGAATTATTAAATGTTGTAGCTAGTGAGGTTAATGATGTAGGAGATTTACCTTCACAATGTAAACATGGTATGATCGTTGAGATTATAAATAGTAATGCTGACGAAGATAATCATTACGTAAGATTTAATGGTAATAATGATAGAGATGGAGAAGGCACTTGGCAGGAATGTGCTAAGCCGGGAAGAACAATAAGATTTAATTATGCAAAGATGCCAGTAGCTCTTATTAGAACTGCTGATGCAAACTTTAGAATAACTGAATTAGATGACTCTTCATACACTGTTCTTGGTGTAACTCACAAAGCTCCTTTCTGGAGTGATGCCTTAGTAGGTGATAGTACAACTAATCCAGAACCATCTTTCATAGGACGACCTATAAATAAAATGTTGTTCTTTAGAAACAGATTAACTTTTTTATCTGAATCATTTATAATTATGTCTCGTCCGGGAGATTATTTAAACTTCTGGTCTAAGTCAGCTATACAGTTTGTAGCTAGTGATCCAGTAGATTTATCAGGTAGTTCATCATACCCAGCTATTTTTTATGATGGCATACAAGTAAATACAGGATTAATATTATTCACTAAAAACCAACAGTTTATGTTGACTACAGATAGTGATGTCTTTGGTCCACAAACAGCTAAGATAAACTCTCTTTCTACTTACAACTTTAACTTTACTACTAACCCCATTTCTCTTGGTGTTACCATAGGTTTCTTAGATAATGCTGGTAAACACTCAAGATTTTATGAGATGGCTAATATAAGAAGAGAAGGTCAACCACAACTAATTGAACAAAGTGCTGTGGTTTCCAGATTATTTCAGAATGATTTAAAAACTATTTCTAATAGTAGAGAAAATACAGTAATTCTATTTAGTGATGATACCACTTCAACCATGTATGGGTACAAATATTTTGATAATGTACGTGACAGAAAAATGGCAGCATGGTTTAAATGGGAACTAAATGGAAATATTAAATACCATTGTATGCAAGATGATGCTTTATTTGTAGTACAAGAGAATGGCACATCTCGTCAGTTATTAAAGTATTCTATAAAGATGGATGCAGAATCTATCCAACTAGCAGATAACAGAGTACATATGGATTATCTAATGCTTACATCTGGTTGGACATATAACTCAACTACAGGTAAATCTACAAAAGCTAAACCAGCCGGACTAAATGGTACTGGTCAAATAGCAGCATACGATATAGATGCTGGTGTTAATTTAGGTAACTATGCTGAAGTAACAGTAAACGGTAGTAATCTAGAAATAACAGGAGATTGGTCAGGTGAAACGTTCTACATAGGTTATCTATATGAGATGTCAATAACTTTACCTACAATTTACTACAACAGAAAAGAAGGTGAAACGTTCATATCTGATACTAGGTCTAACACTATTCTACATAGAGTAAAGTTAGGGTTTGGACCGGTAGGTGTATATGAAACTACACTGGCTAGAACAGGTAGATCAGATTATACAGAATTGTTTGAAGTAACTCCTGCAAACATAGTAGGAGCTAACACTCAAGGTATTGTAGATGATAATGAATTAAGAACAGTACCAGTATATGATAGAAATACTAACGCAATATTAACTATCAAATCAAAACATCCATCCCCTGCTACAATACATACTTTAACTTGGGAAGGAATACTAAACAATAATTTTTACACTCGTGTCTAAATACATTCACCCAGCAACATTGGAAGCTGCCCTTCGTGTGGCTTCTAATTTATTACCCGATGACTTTCGGGAGGTTACAGAAGGTCATGGACATGACCCTTTGAATGCACTGGTTGTAGGTTTACATAACTGCGACTCAGTTTATTTTGAAGTACCAAATGGTGAGATAGCAGGCATGGCAGGGGTCCACGAAGGTGGACAGATCTGGATGCTTTGCACCCCAGCTATCTTAGAATATCCTCATACCTTTGCTAAAGAAGCATTAAGGTATGTGAAGTCAAGAAAAGAAAAGTTACTATGGAACATTGTTGACGAAAGAAACAAAGTCCATATTAAGTTACTTAGGTTCTTAGGTTTTAAATTTCTTAGGAGATTTACTTACGGACCAAACAATTTATCCTTTATAGAATTTTGCCGTGTGTAGTCCAGCAGCCATAGGACCAGCCGTAGGTGCAATAGGTAACGCAGCCGGAATCTCAGCCGAGAATGACGCTAAGCGTAAAGCCTATGCCCATAAACTAAAAGTCCGTGAACGTAAGTGGATGCAACAAACCGTCACTTACAAAACAAAAAAAGTACAATTTGAACAACAAGTTGATCTAGCAAATATTGCAGCTCAACGATCTTATTCAGAAATAAATAAAAAAATATATGATGCCAGATCTCTAGCAATTCTGCAAAACCAAAGTGATTTTATGAAGATGATAAAAAATCAAGGTGATATCATGGCACGTGCAGCAGAGAGAGGTGTCAGTGGAAAGTCTTTAGCTAAAATGTTAGTTACTAACCAAGGTAGTCTTGGTATGCAACAAGCCATGAGAGCTCGTGGTTTATCAATGGCAATGCAAAGAGCAAAGTCAGGTAAAGAAGACATAAGAACTCAACTTAAATCAGACATAAATAGATCTTACTCTAGAGTAGCTTTGACACCAGTACAAGACATAGCACCACTACCTCCAACTTTAGGCAATCCCGGAATGGCATTGATGATGGGTATGGCTAATGCTGTATCAGCAGGAATCGGTGGCATGGATAGTAATACTATGGGTAATTACTCAGTAAGTGGAGGAGCGTCAGTTCCTAATGTTTCAGGAGGAATGATGACTGGAACTTATGGTTCAGGCATACCAACTGGAGCAGCCGGATATGGTTTTTCTAGTAATGCAGGATTTGTTTCACCACATTTATCAGGTGTAAACCCTTATTAATTATGACAATGTTTCCTAATTATGACGTATCTGGTAGACGAATTACTCCACAAGAAATTGTAGATGTTATTCCAGAACAAGAACAACAAGATGCCCAGATACAACGCTCTGAAGAAGCGTATTTACAGCAGCTAGAAAAAAACGAATTTGATAAAGCTCAGAACACCAAAGATATGTTTGGTGGTTTAGAGAAACTATCTTTATCAGTTCAAGATCTAGTTACAAAAAGACAAGAAAAATATAAGCAAGATAGAGAAGCACAAATAAAACTTGATATCTTAACTAAAGGTGTTAGTCCAGAACTAGAAGCACAATTTAGAGGTCAACGTGCAACTCTATTTGAAGATGATGTAGCTGCACAAGAGTTTGCATCTAAAATAGAAGCCGAAACCGGTGACTCTATTACCGCCAATGAATTTCGTAAGATGGCTGGCTGGGAAAGGTATATGGTTGCAGAACAATATGCTTTACAAAAAGCTAAAGATTACGACCAATTTGTATATAAGGCTTACGAAACTACTAAGATAGATGTTGTTCGTGATGGAGTCCCTGCGTCAGTAGGACACATGGATGACTTATCTCCAGCAGAACAGGCAGCATTAGATACAAAGATTAAGTTTGAGTATGCTAAACAGTTTTCAGGATTAAACCCAGCAATGGTAGCTACTGTTGTCAAACCAGAAATAGATAAGTTTGATGACCTTAGAAGAAAAAAACAAGCTGCTATAAGAGAAGCTGCTTATCAGATACAAGTTAAAGAATCTGATGACAAGAGGATAGAAATAGGTTTTGTTACAGCTAACCCTGCTGATGGACATAACTTAGCTCATCAATGGGCAGCAAGATACGCAGCTAGAAATAGAACTACTGTACAGGCTGGTAGAATAGCATTTAAAGAAAGTCTTATAGAACAAGTAGAACAGAATAAAATCACATATCCACAAGCTATGTCTATAGTTAATCACGAAATACAAGCTCGTGATGGTTCTATGAAGACAATGATGTCTTGGAGAGAATGGGATAATTTAGGTGAAGAGTTAGTAGAAGCATCCGTTAAAGGGTCTGCTGCTAGAGAAACACAGAAAACCAATGATATAAATGCTGATTTAGAAACTATTAAAGCTTTAAAAAATCCTACTAACGATCAAAAAGCTCAACTGTATTCAGCATTTAAACAGAAGTATGATGGTTATGTTCCTGCTAAATTACATGGTGCTTTACAAGGTCATTTAGATGATGATGTTGCAAGAGACCAACTTAATGAATCTATAAGATTCCAAGGTGGTGTGTATGAGTTTGACTTAGCTAATGTTAGTACAACTGTTTATAACGAATACAAAGATAAGATACTTAGTGCTGGTTCTGCGGTTCCCGGAACTGACGAACATAAGGAAGCTAACAAATGGATTACTAGCTATACAAATGATGGCATGGAAACAGAGTTAGGTGAAACAGATGCTAAATCCCCACAGTGGTTAGCTCTAAATGACAACTTAAAAGAGTTGTATTTTAGAACTTATAAAAATACTTTATATAGAGACGGACAGAAAGTAGCTACTGAAGCTCAAGCTAATCAGGCTGCAAAGCTTGCAGTACAACAAGCTGTTGGTGATGAAAAGACTCTCAACATGATGATGAGTACAGACTTTACAGATGACGGTGATGAAACATATAACCGTATGATGCAAGTCTCTATGACTCAAGCTGGTGGAGGTAACTGGTTAAAACAGAAAATTACATCCAATCAACAAGTAGATAAAGATTTAGTTTCTTGGTATAAAACTCCATTAAAACAATCAAAGGATTTACCAGCTTACTATAAAGATTTAGCAATGAGAATGGGAGTTAATCCTATTGATCTAGCTAATTCTCAAGTTAGATTTCTGGTAGATGAAGAAGTGAAAACAGATAAAAAAGAAGAGAAGTATAATCAAAATATTTTAAGACTTTTATATAAATTTCCAACTCGTGAAAAGATTACAAGAGCAAGACTTGAAGCGGAAGGAGCTGGAGATCAAAATACAAAAACATCTATTTATAACAAAAAAGGTTTAACAATAACGAATGAGTAACTACGGTTTACTTGGCGTTTGTTAGCCAATAATTACCGTGGTAACTATGGAAGATGAATTAAATTTTCAGGTAGGAATATCTGGAGAAGGACTGACTATAACAGAAACACAACAGGCAGTCCAAAATATGCAAGAGGCAGAACAAGAACGTTCTGATTTAAGAGAGCAAAATGCTCAAATAGAAGAAGCTAAGATTGAAGGTAATAAACCTGAAGGAGCTACATTAGGTGACTATGTTGCCGATACTGTTAAAGCACCTATTGCTGGTGTAAGAGATGGTGTTGCTAATATCATCACTGCTCCTGAAAGAGTTATTGACTTTATATCTGGCGAGATGGATGAAGAAGCCGCAACTGAAGAAGGCTATGACACTGAGTGGGATGATTTTCTTTATGGAGAAAATGACCCATTAGAAACTAAAACTTGGTGGGGTGGTTTAATCAGAACAGGTACAGAAGTTGCAACTACTTTAGGTTTGACTGGAGGATTTGGAGGAGTAGGTAAAGTTGGTAAAGGACTAACCTTTATGCAAAGTCTAAAGACTGGTGCATTAACCGGAGCTAGATTTGACTTACTAGATAAAGATTCACAAGACGACAATATCTCTGGAATGCTAAAAGAAAGATTTCCTTTATTTGATACTCCACTAGCTACACAAGATTCTGACAGTCCTATAATGAAGACTGTTAAAAATGTAGCAGAAGGTATGTTGATTGGAGGTGTATTTGATAGTCTTTTATATGGAGTTACTAAAGGTCAATCTAAAGAAGCTATTGAAAATGTAATTAATTCTAGAAGAAAAAGTGTTAAGTCACAACAACTAGAAGAAGCTGCTACACAGATGAAAGAGCCCGGATTTAGGGCAAGTAAGAACCCAAAACTAGCTAACAAATCACAAGGTGGTACTACTTCATTAGAAACAGGTCCAGCTCTTAACAAAGCTAGGAGACAAAAGAAAACACAATTAGGTTCTGAAGAAGGAAGCATTGGATCTTCACTATCTAACACCGAAGTTACTGCACTTACTAAAGGAACTGGAGAAGCTAGAAAAGTAGTTGAAAAAGTATTACGTAGATTTAGAAGTCAAGGTTATGTAGAACAGATGAAAGAAACTGCTGCACGTCAAGGTAAATCTCTTGATGAAATGTATGCACAAGATCTAGATACTTATAAAGCTATTTTTGAAGGTAGGAATACAACTGACCTTACTCCTGAAGAGTTTTGGAAACAAATAAGTAAAGAGAAATTTGACCGTAAAAGTGGTAAGAAAGTTTTATATTCTTATGTTGCTCCTGAATATGCTGATGCTATAGACATGATTAATGCTTCTCTATTTAATGAAATAAGAGATGCAGGAGTTTCAGCTAGAGAGTTAGCAAATATATATGACATAAAAGATATTGATGGTCCTGCACAGAAGATGGTTGAAAAACTGATTGCTGGTTTACAGATGAGAAAAATGGCTAGTGCCGATGTATCTCAACAACTTAAAGAGTTTGGTAAAGCATCAGGTAAAAGAGTATCTCCTAAACTACAAGCTGAGATGATTGATAAACAAGTACAGGAAAGTGTTGATGCTTTTCGTATGGCGTTAGATATGACTGGTGATGAAGGTGATGAGATATTTAAAGCTATGTTTGAGGGTATCTCTATGGCTAAAAACATTCATACACTAGACGACCTAGATGCTTTTATGAGAGTGAAAATGAGAGGTGGTCAATGGGGTGGAGATGCTAAAAAGACTGGTGCATTTTTAAGAGAGATGGGTTCTATGTTTACTCATAGTGTTCTATCTGGACCTAAAACAGCAGTCCGAGCTATATTAGGTACATCCACTGCAACCTTTACTAGACCTATGGCTATGGCTTTAGGTGGTGCAATGAGAGGTGATGGAGCTACAATGAGAGCTGGTTTAGCATCACTGAATGCTATGCGCGAAGCTGTGCCTGAATCTTTTGAATTATTTAAAAGAAGATTAAATTCTTATTGGGCTGGTGATATCTCAACGATGAAAACTAGATTTATAGAAAGAACAAAAGTAGACGACCAATGGCAAATGTATGGACATTGGGCAGAAACTAGAGGAACTAAGGTAGATAAAGCTTTATATAGAACTGCTAATATGGTTAGAGGTTTAAATGACAATAGTTTTTTAACCTACTCAACTAAACTTATGGCGTCTACTGACGATGCTTTTGCATTAATTATTGGTAGAGCTAAATCAAGAGAAAAAGCATTCTTAAAAGCAGCAGAAAAACTACCTGATGGTAACTTTCAAAACCTAGATGCTAAGTTTTTTAGAGAGTATGAAGATAATTTTAATAAAGAAATCTTTGATGCTAATGGTAATATTACTGACAAAGCTGCTGAATTTAGTAGAAGAGAAGCTACTCTTACTCAAGACCTTACAGGTTTCTCTGCAAAACTCGCAGATGCTTTTAATGAAGCACCATGGGCTAGACCATTTTTCCTATTCGCTAGAACTGGAGTTAACGGATTAGCTTTAACTGCAAAACATACTCCCGGATTTAACTTCTTGGTTAAAGAATTTAACATGATAGCCAAGGCAAAACCCGGAGATAATTTACAAGACCTTGCTCAGTATGGTATTCATAATGCAACTGATTTAATGAATGCTAAAGCTATCCAAAACGGAAGATTAGCTATGGGAAGTGCAGCATTAAGTATGGCTTCAATGGCTTATCTTAGTGGTGGATTACATGGCAATGGACCTACAGATAGAAAACAAAGACAAGCATGGATGGATGCTGGTTGGAAACCAAGAACAATTAAAATAGGTAATACTTGGGTAGGATACGATGCTTTTGAACCTTATAACCAAATACTTGCTTTAGTAGGAGACATAGGAGATCACCAAGAATTAATGGGTGAAGAATGGGCTGAAGATAGTTTATCTAAATTAGGAATGGCATTAGCTAGTACAGCTACAAGTAAATCTTATTTAGCAGGATTACAGTCATTTGTAGATTTATTTTCTGGTGCTCCCGGTCAACAAGAAAGAATAATTGCTTCATTAATGAACAATACGCTTCCATTATCTAGTCTTAGAAATGAAATAGGTAAAGTTCTTACTCCTTACACAAGAGAGTTAGGTTCAGATATTGGTGACTCTATAAGAAATAGAAACTTAATAACTGAAAATATTGCAGGAGACCCACTACCTATTAAATATGATATATTAACTGGTAGACCAATTAAAGATCACGATTTTGTTACTCGCATGTTTAATGCAGTATCACCTATTAACTTTAATATAGATTATACTCCCGGTAGAGAGTTGTTATTTAACAGTGGTTATGACATGAGAACTTCTACATATTCAGCTCCAGATGGAACAGATTTATCTGACAGTCCAAAAGTTAGATCAATGTTTCAGAAAGCTATAGGTGAACAAAACTTAGAAAAAGTCTTTGATGAAATGGCTAAGTCTGAATCAATACAGGTTTCTCTTGCTGAGATGAATTACTACAAAAGAAATGGTATGAAAGATGTTGAACCCAGATCATTCCCACACTACAAACGAATTGCAAAAGCATTTGACAAAGCTAAGAAACGAGCTTGGGCAAGCCTTAAAAAGGATAACGACGTCCAAAAGTTACTTATTGAAGAAAGAGAACAGAAAGTAAAAAACATTAGAGCAAACAAAGGCACAATCGACAAGATTATAAATATGCCTAAATAATCCACCCGTCAAATTATCCCTTAGATAAATGGCGACAAAAACTGAAGAATTTTTAACAGGAACTGGTACTACTATCAGTTTTACAACTCAATACATAAATGAATCTGACATTAAAGTCAGAGTTGACGGAGGTTCGCCTTTAACCTTTATAGGTACTACTGGCACTCCAACAACAGGACAATATAAAATAGCTGCTAACAGCACAACCATTACTTTTGGTGATAATCAAAACGGAAATAGTCTACACATATATAGTGAGACAGATGTAAGTGGACCTACAGTAAGTTTTACTGCTGGTTCATCTATTAAAGCTGCTGACTTACAATCAATAGAAACACTTGTAAGGCACGGTATTAAAGAAAGTAGAAACGAAATAGTTACGGCTGATATTAGAGACGGACAAGTTACTTCTGATAAAATATTAGACGGAACTATTGTCAATGCTGATATAAATGCAAGTGCAGCTATAGCACAGACTAAAATAGCAACAGGTACATTACCAAGTGGTATTCAAGTAGTCTCTGCTAACATAGTTGATGGTTCTATCGTCGATGCTGATGTTAGTAATAGTGCAAATATAGATGGTTCTAAACTAGCTAACGATACAGTTGGACTTACTAAATTAGGATCAGGTGCATTACCTACCGACATCACAGTTTCTAGAGATAACATCATTGGAAATACAATCCAAGATGGAGATATAGAAACTGGAACTTTAGACAATAGATATTACACAGAGACTGAGTTAAACGCTGGTCAACTAGATAATAGATATTTTACTGAGACAGAATTAACAGGTGGTTCCCTTGACGGAAGATACTACACAGAAACTGAGCTACTTACTGGTGGAGTTATTGATGGTAGATATTACACCGAAGGAGAACTAGATGCTGGACAGTTAGATAATAGATATTTTACTGAAACAGAAATAACTAATGGTGCTGCTGACGGTAGATACTACACCGAAGCAGAGCTTAATGGTGGTCAATTAAATGATCAGTATTTCCAAGAGTCAGAACTTACAGGTGGTGCTTTAGACGGTAGATACTATACCGAGACAGAACTAGATGCTGGACAACTAGACAACAGATATTACACAGAAACTGAGCTAAATGCTGGTCAACTAGACAACAGATACTACACAGAAACGGAAGCTGAAGCTTTATTCCTTAGACAGGATTCTTCAGAAACTATTGCGAGTGGAGTTACATGGGCTAGTAATGATTCTAAAGTAGCTACTACTGCTGCTATCGACTTACGTGTTATTGATCTTGTAGATGATGTTGGTGGTTTTGTAGCTATTACAAACGAAACTTCTTTTCCAACAGCTAACCCTGATGTTAACAATGGAGCTGGTACTATTGTATCAGTTAAAGCAGCATCAACTAACTTAGCTCCAAGCGGAACTACAGTTACTATTGCAAACGGAGCTGGATCTGGTAATACTGTTACTGTAACAGGTGTGAGTGCTACCATACCTTCGGGCTTTGGTTTCTTGGTAGAAACAACTACTACATTACATACTTATACATTTCACAGATTAGTTCCTAAAGCTACAGAGGTCTCTACTGTTGCTGCAAATGCGGTAAACATTGCGGCTGCTGGAGCTAACGTAACAAATATAGATAGCTTTGCTGACAGATATCAAATTAGTACTTCTGCACCTACAACTAGAACTGATAGTTCTAGTTTAGTAGCTGGTGACTTGTGGTTTGATAGCTCATCTAACAAAGTTATGATGGTCTATGATGCTAGTTCTGGTGATGGATTTAGTCCTATTACACCTAACCAAGCAACACTAACCAACATTAATATTGTTGCTGGTCAAGTTACATTTACAGAAGACTTAGGTAATATTACAGATGCTGTAAATACTGGATCTGGTAATAACTCGATTAATACAGTTGGAGCAGCTATTGCTAACGTCAATACTACTGCAACAAACATTGCAAAGATAACTACTGTTGCTGATGACCTAAACGAAGGGACGTCTGAAATAGACACAGTTGCAACTAATATTGCAAATGTTAATTCTGTAGGAAATAATATATCAAACGTAAATGCGGTACATAGCAATGCAACAAACATTAACGCGGTACAAGCTAACGCTTCTAATATCAATGCTGCTGTTAGCAACGCTACAAATATTAATGCTGCTGTTTCCAACGCATCCAATATTACAGCAGTTGCTGGAAACAACTCCAACGTAACAACAGTTGCTGGTTCTATAGCAAACGTAAATACAGCAGCTACAAATATTGCAAGTATTAACACTGCTGCAAGTAATATTACAAACGTAAATAACTTTACTGATAGATACCAAATTGCATCTTCTAACCCATCAACAGATGGTGGTAGTAATGCACTAGCTGCTGGAGACTTGTACTTTAACACTACTGCTAATGAACTAAAAGTTTATAACGGTTCTGCATGGCAGGGTGGTGTAACAGCTACAGGTAACTTTGCAACTAAAACTGGTAATACATTTACTGGCGATAACCTTTATAACGATGGC
>VMHT01089075.1_pt1 | contig 15828 bp, 25 predicted proteins | sample 4693611 | NCBI WGS metagenome assembly VMHT01 (sample SAMN12280063, study PRJNA550983) | marine metagenome | isolation source: seawater sampled from same location over 5 years 0.02-0.2 micron viral filtrate | place: USA: collected off the coast of southern California halfway between the port... ... | reverse complement strand
ATGTTGTATTTTGCTAACAACGGCACAAATGTTGTGAACCCTGGCAAGCTATTCAGGAAGGTAGATCGCGGCGGTCTGAAAGACCGGATATCGGATCACATGATGGCAGGGTATGCAGAGAGACTTGAGCAGTATCTTGAAGAAAGAGAAGACGCTGCTAAGAAAGTTACTGATATACGCAAGCAAGATAAAGAAGATCTGGAGAAAATCGCTGATGAACTGGAAGCTAGTTAGTATTGGAATTTTGGTATGTTTGCCAAGCTGCACCTCTGTTGAACAAGTTATAGCTAATAAAGAGTTATATTGTAGTCAGTTCTACAAGGGTGTACGGGCAGTTGGTAGAGGAGCGTTATCTGCAACCACGGGTGTTGTTGTACCAGATGTGTGCGACACCATTGATGAAATCGTAGAAGAGGTAGCGGAATGAAGCTAGGTGGGCTGTTAAAGTCCCTAGCTCCGACTATAGCCAGTGCAGCGGGTGGCCCAATGGCGGGTATGGCTGTCAAGATGGCAGCACAAAAGCTCGGAATGCCTGATGCTACAGCCAACGAAATAGAGGATTTGATTGAGCGAGAACCCGAAAAGGCGGCGTTGCTCAAAGAGGCAGATAAGGATTTTAAAGATCGCATCCGTGAAATGGAGATAGATCTTGAGTCATTTAAGACCGAGGTTGAGGATAGAAAAGATGCTAGAAGTAAGTTTGCAAGCGATGTTACGCCTAAAGTCTTCTGTATTCTTGCGCTTATTTTGTATGGAGCTTATGTAATGACCGTTACTATTCTGCCTCACGATCAGAATGACGAGACTATCATTAGCCTAGTCTTAGGTCAGTTGAGCGGTATTTTGGGTACTTGTGCTGCATTTTTTTATGGCGGCTCAAACGGTAAAGGGTAAGAGATATGTCTAAAGTGACATTGGGTCGCACCGGAGTTGGGTACGAAAATAAGGTTCTTGGCGATCCTGCTGAAATGAGTTTGCTTGATGACATTTTATATCAACTAAGTAGACCTGATTTTTCTGATACAGAAGGCATGTTTGAGCGTGATGAGGCATTGTTTGACAATGTAGTAAATGTTCTAACGCAAATACAGAATCAAATACCTGAAGATCAAAGGGTAGACAAAGTAGCTGAGTTTTTGCGTAACTCTGGTTTTAGCTCAGATGTCGTAACGCAAGCACTTGGTATACCTAAAGAAGAGGTAAATGCTGCTCTGATGGCTGGTGGATATGATGTTCTCGGCAATGAACTACCAGAAGGAAATGTTAATCAGACAACTATACCTCCAAGCACTATTGATACAAGTAACCTTGACCTAAATGCAGAAACAATCGGCCCTTTGCCTCCGCTTCCACAAGAAACAATAGATAAAGCTAGAGCGGGAGATGAAGAAGCCCGTATTGCTGTTATTGGTGATGCAAACGACAAAGGTTTGACAGTGGATCAGATGTCTGAAATGTATGGCGAAGATGATGATCCTAATTTCTTTGATGAGTTGCTGCGGATATTAATGGGCATGGCAAACAATGCAGATGCAACAAGTATTCTTGGTCGCTCAAATTTGCCAGCAGGCACGGGAGATCTAGATGGAAGTGGTAATGCTGGGAATAATAATCAGTCTGGTAGTGGTGCTTCGGACAACGTAGGCACTACAACAGCAACAACACCCACCACAAGTGGTACAAGTGGTGCAAGTGGTTCAGGTAATACAGGCGCAACTGGAGCAACTGGGGCAACGGGTGCAACTGGAGCAACGGGGGCAACTGGAGCAATTGGTGAAAAAGGCGATAAAGGCGACCAAGGAAAGCAGGGTCTACAAGGCATACAAGGTATACAAGGTATTCAGGGGTTGCGTGGAGAGGCCGGAAAGACCGGATTGTTGACGCTTGTCTCTACGCCCCAGATTGTACCAGCCGTTATGTCAGAGCCAAGCAAACTGTTTGAGCCAATGTCATTTGAAATGAACAACGTATCACAATATTCAGGGCTAATACGGAGGTTGTTAGCATGACGTATTTAGACCTTATAAATAATGTCTTGCGAAGATTGCGAGAAGATCAGGTGGTGACAGTAAATGGCACAGACTACTCAAGTCTTATTGGTGACTTAGTAAATGATGCCAAGAAAGTAGTGGAAAACTCATTTGATTGGACAGCGTTGCGGGATGCCATAACAATAAGTACGGCCAGTGGGACAAGCGAATACTCGATTACTGGTAGTGGAGATCAGGCTGTCGTAAAAGATGTGATGAACACAACATCCCAGAAGTTTATGTATCAGCGCAGTAAGTCATATTTTAACAATGTCTATTACAACACGGCTGTTGTTTCTGGATCTCCTGATTACTTTACGTTTATTGGCACAGACACTAACAAAGATCTAAAGATAAAGTTATATCCAGAGCCAAATGCTATATTTTCTCTAAGGTTTGACGTTGTTGTGCCTCAAGCGGATTTAACGTCTGACTCAGATATTCTCTCTATTCCTAGTAATCCTGTTATACAACTTGCGTATGGTATGGCATTACGAGAGCGCGGAGAGACAGGTGGACAATCGGCAGCAGAACAGTTTGCGGTCGCATCTACCGCTTTGTCGGATGCGATAGCTTTTGATGCAAATCGTTATCCAGCGGAGCTTACGTTTCAGGTGAACTAATGGCTCAGAGACTACAAAGCATAACAATTACGGCTCCAGGCTTTGCGGGTATAAACACGCAAGATGCGCCGTTGGCCCAAGATCCTACCTTTGCATCAGTTGCAGACAACTGCATCATCGATAAAGAGGGTCGTATTGCTGCTCGTAAAGGCTATGAGATGGTCTCATCGAATGGCAGCAGTGTATTGGGGTCTTCTGCTGGCATTGAGGCTGTACACCAGTTCCGTGATGAGGCAGGAAATACTAAGGTATTTACGGCAGGTAATAACAAAATATTTACGGGTACATCTACACTATCGGATGCTACCCCAGGTTCGTATACAGTATCTGCAAACAATTGGAAGATCGTTAACTTCAACAGTAAGGCGTACTTTTTTCAGAGGGGGCATGAACCTTTAGTATATTCAAACAGTGCCGGTGCGGTACAAAAGATGTCGGCCCACACTGGTGCATCTGGGACACCACCTCAAGCAAACGAGGTTTTGGCTGCATTTGGTCGATTGTTTGTTGCTGACTTTGCTACAGATAAATCAACGGTATTTTTTAGCGATGTATTAGACGGCACAGATTGGAACTCTGGCTCTTCGGGATCAATAGATATATCTAACTTCTGGCCCAATGGCTACGATGAGATAGTGGCTCTTGCTGCACACAACGACTTTCTTGTGATATTTGGGCAAGATTCTATCTTGCTTTACTCTGGCGCAGAGTCACCTGCATCAATGACGTTGGCAGACACTATATCTAACATTGGTTGTGTATCGCGTGATTGCGTTGTATCGACGGGTAAAGATCTATTGTTTCTTGATAAATCAGGGATGCGGAGCATTGCAAGAACAATACAGGAAAAGTCTTCACCTATTGGTGATATTTCTAAGAACGTAAACAGCGATATCAAAGAACTAATTGCTTCTGAAACAGGCAATATCAAAACACTCTATAGCGCAAAAGAAGCCTTTGTTCTAGTCAACTTTCCCGCATTGCAGCAGGTGTTTGTGTTTGATACGCGATTTCCTCTACAGGATGGGTCGCACAGGGCAACAACATGGACAGCTATCGCACCACTGAGCTTCGCTAATCTAGCAGATGATACGATTTATTTTGGGGTATCTACAGGTCTAGCTCAATATGCAGGGTATGACGATAACAATGTAGCGTTTCAACTAAGCTATTTTTCTCATCCGTTAGCATTTGGTGATAGTTCTGTTTTAAAGTTTCTTAAAAAGGTAAATCTAACTACATTTGACGGAGCGCAAGCCCCAGTTGTGTTGAACTGGGCTTATGACTACTCAAATGCTTACAAAAAGCAGGTGTATACGCTGCCATCCAACAACTCAGCGCAGTACAACATTTCGGAATATAACACTACAGCAGAGTATTCTGGGTCATTGAATCTTATTAACAGGCAGAAGATCAATACATCTGGGTCTGGTGCTGTGGTGGCGGTCGGTGTAGAAACAACCGTAAACGGTAAATCTATCGCTATTCAACAACTTAATATTCACGCTCTACTAGGAAGGATTGTCTGATGTCTGATTACACTAAAACTACTAATTTTGCTGCTAAAGATTCGTTGGTGTCAGGCAACGCCGCAAAAGTTGTGAAAGGTACAGAAATTGACTCTGAGTTTAATGCCATCGCTACTGCGGTAGCTACTAAGGCAGATGTTGCAGGGCCGACACTAACAGGCACAACAACTGCGGCAAATCTGACGGTATCAACGACATTTACCGCCACTCTCGATGGAGGGACTTACTAATGCCACACATTTTAGGTTTAGAGCATAGCCTCGGTGGTGTTGCAAACCAAGCACTGGGCGCGTTTGGTCTAGGATCTGGGGGTGAAGGATTTTTTGGTAGTCCTGGCGCAGGTTTAATTGGCGCATTGGGTCAAAGTGTACTGACAAATCGCGGGATTGATGACATCGATCAAGCAAGACGGACAGCCTTAACAGGGCTTACGGGCCAACCTAGTCTGCCAGATTACGAGGGTGGACTGATTGGTGAGGTAGAAAGGCAGTCTCAATTCAGGCCATTTACTGTAACTGGTACTAATGTGTTTGGTCAGCCTTCTGCTGCAACAATCTCTAGAGAAGGAACAGAGCTTGCTCTAAGTCCAGAAGAAGCCAACATACAACGTGCGTTGACAGGATTTGGTCAAGGTGCGTTTGACTTCTTAAATGATCCCGCTGCAAGAGAGCAAGAACAGAGCGCACTCATTGGTATGCTTACTCAAGATCCTAGTCAACGGGCTGGTAGAGAGGCAGATATATTTGCCAGACTTGAGGCCGCGCAAGAACCCGCAAGGGAACGAGCGAGATTGCAGCTTGAGGAACGCTTGTTAGGGCAGGGTCGAACTGGGGTCAGAACAGCCGCGTACGGTGGTACACCAGAGCAACTGGCACTAAATCAGGCCATCGAAGAGCAGAGAGCCAGATCATCTATATCTGCAATGGAACAGGCCAGAGCAGAGCAAGCCTTGCAGTCGGGACAGACGCTACAGGGTCTACAAGAGTTTAGGGGCCGTATGGGCCTTTTAGGCCAACTTGGACTGTCGGCCATCCCAACTGCTTTTGTACCCCAGCAAGAGCTTCTAAGGACGCTTACACCACAATTACAGGCAACAAGACTTGCAACAGATCTTGAGCGCACCGGTTTGGGTCTGGGTGCTGCGTTAGGTGAGGCGGCTGTGGAGTCTGAGTTAGGATTTGAAGCTCTTAGAAACGCTCTGAGACAGCAGCAATATCAAGGATTGTTTGATTTGCTGGCCGCTGAAAGACGGCAAGAACAACAGCCGTCTACCATTGGTGGTGCTTTTGGAGAAGCCTTGATGCAAGCCTCACAAGCTAAGATTGCACAAAATGCGCGAGATGCAGCAGGGGCGTTTTTACCTCCTGCAATCAACACAAGCCCTAATGTACAAGGAATATTCACATAGGAGTAAATCATGGTTTTGAACGTACAATCTTTATTCAGTGACCTGATTGAGACTCCAAGACAGGCACAACAAAGACAACTGCAAGAGGGGTTGTTAAGAGCGCAGCAGGTTACGTCTGGGTTGCGTGGATTAGCTGCGACTCAAGCACCGTTAGCGGGTGTCTTAGCCCAAAACATGGGGCAAAGACAAGAGGCTCTAAGGCAAAATCTTGGTGGTATGCTTGGATTAGATGTGCGAAATGAGTCAGAAAAACTATCAGACATCATTGCTGGAGCAGATCCTTCATCCCCAAGCGGCTTAATAAATCTATCAAAAGCGATTCAAGACGTAGCCCCAGCGCAAGCACTGGGATTAAGACAAATTGCTTTACAAGAGCAACGGACTCTTGAGGATCGTAGTGCTGCTAAGTCTGAGCGAGAGAGAAGAGCGGATTTAGATGAGAGAGCGCAAGCTCGTTCAGAGCGACAAGCTAGGATAAACGAGCAAAACCTTGCCATACAGCTTAAACAGTTAGGATTAACAGAAGAAAACAGAGAGTATCAAAGAAAGCAGGAAGAGCTGCGTAATCAAAGAGAAGATGAACGGTTGAAGATACAAAGAGATGAGTCTGAGGCGCGGCAGGGTCAATTAAGAGTAGCCACATTACAGCAGCAAGAGAGACTTAAAACGGAATACGATTCGGCCTCTGCCCTTGCAAGTAGGGCCGACAGGACAGCAGAGAAGTTTGCAAATTTAGGAAGTGGTCGCGGTAGCGGAAGGAGCGGATTCATTGGCCAGAGCAAGGAAGCGTTAAGCAGACTACTTGGTAGTGATGACCCTTTGCTTTTAACAAGAGCACAATTAAATTCCATACGAATTGATGAGTCACTGGCAAGACTTCCACAAGGCTCTGCGTCAGACAGTGATGTTGCATTAGTGCTGAGTAGTTCAATTGACGAATATTCAAATCCTGTGCAAATCACAAAGTACCTTAGAGGAGCCGCTAAATTACAAGCAATTATAGCGGAAAGTAAAAATAGACAAATAAATTATATAGCAGACAACAAAGGTAACCTTGGCGGATACAACGAAGAGTGGAGAAAAATGCAAAATGGCGAAAACTCTGCGTTGTACACCTATGCCGAAGGCGAGACTTTTTATTCCTATATGAAAGATCGTTATGGGGTTGATATAACGCCAGAAGAAGAAACCCAAACGACAGAAGACGAAACTGCAACACCTGAAAGTGTTGAGGCAATACTAAACAGCAAATCTGCGACTGAAAGCGTAACCAGAAGGCGAAGATAAAATGGCTGAAAATCTTTTAGATGTGGTTTCGCAGTTTTCGCGGGAGCAACTCTTAGACATCCCAGAGTCAGATCGACAAGCGATACTTGCAGGTGACGATCTTCAAGTATCAAGAGGCACAATAGATTACATCCGTTCGATCCAAACAGATCTTGGTGCGGGTGAATTTATTGATGTTGGTACATCTGTTGCTGGAGCCATTGCAGGGGCATCATATGGTGCAGCCGGTGGGCCAGTTGGTGCAGCGATAGGCGGTCTGATTGGTGGGGCGGCTGGTGCGTTTGGTGGAGAGATTGTAGAGGATTTGTTAGCAGGGCGCGAAATCCAAGCAGGGTTTGAGAAGGGCGGCGCGGCGCGAGAGGCAGCAAACTCTGCTCTTTGGGACGGGGCGTTCCTTGGCGCAGGTAAGGTTGTGCGCGGTATTGGAAATGCGATAGACATTGATCCTGGTCGATTACTAGGTATTGTCCGTTCTCAGGATAAAGTACCAGATATTCGCAAGATCGCAGACGATTTTGATGAGGAATCGACAGAGGGGTTACAACAGATTAACAACTATCTCATTAGCGGCGGCGGCGGCTTAACAGGGTTTCAAACTGGACAGGCGAACGCTTTTGGCCGATTCATTGAGGGCATTGCCAACATTGGAACTCTGTCCTCTGGCATGATGGCCAAGAGAACAGAAGTTAACGCAAAAATACTTGATGATTTTTTTGACGACTATATTGATGGATCAGCACTAGCAACAAGAGATTTAGGCGAAGCGTTATCGGACATTAGTGAGGCAGGTCGTAGAGCAACGAGAGTGACATACTCAAATGCCTTAGACGGCATAAAAGAGGAGGCAGGTAATAAAACAGTTTCTACAGCAAAAATCTCGAAAGCAATAAAGTCATTGAGCGCGGATACCGCTACGAAACTTGAAAACAGTATGTCCGATCAAGCCCTGAAGATGTTGCGTGAAAGGGGTGGTGTTTTGACACAAACAAGTCCGATTGTGGACGATACAGGCCAAGCATTTACAAGGGCCAAGACAGCAGATGTCAACTCCTTGATTGAGTATCAGAAGAAGCTGACTAGGCTAACCAATGATGCTAAACCCTCTCTCACCAATAATTCGGGTAGTGAAAGCCTCTATCGAGAACTGAGTAGTGCTGAAAGTAAAATAAAAGAAGCGATACAAGAGACACTTAACGATATTGAGCCTTCCATTGGAGACAGATATAGGCAGGCAAATCGTGATTATGGTGAGGCTCTCAACGCCTTGCGGCCTACAACAATATCAAATCAGTTTGCGAAAGCGGCAAACGATGATGCGTACACAGCATTGGGCAAAGTTGTGTTTGGTAAGAAGGCTGAAGACATTCAGAAACTCATGGACAGCGTTGATACGGCATTCTCTCAACTTGGAACTCCAGAGGCCGCTGTTGGTGGTGTCAAATCAGCACTTGAGGCAAAGAAACTTATCAGAAGATCGTATCTATCGGAATTGATGAAAGATGGAGGTAGCGTCCTCGACAACCCTAGTTTGGCTCGGCTGGCTAACAGATTTAAGTCTAAGACTGAGAACCAAGTCGCAAAAGAAATTTTTGGCGAGGAGTTTGGACAGTTTAAGTTTATGCTCGGTGCGTTAGAAAAAATTACGCAGTCTGCGTCACCAGAATTTATGGCTCTGTCTATCAGGGGTAAGGAGATTGGTACGCTTGCCCAAGTTGGTGGAGCCGGTGCATTGGCAGGTGGCGGCATAGCCGGTGGAGCAGCGGCGGGAGGCGTGTTGGGCGCACTGGCTATATTTGGTGTACCTGCGGTTCTTGCAAGAATTTCACTGAGCAAAACAGCGTCCCAGCGAATGTTGCGATTGGCAAATGACTTTGGCAGAAATCCTGATAGATCTCCAGAAATTATCGCAGCGCAGGTCGCCAAGGTTTTAGAGGCTTTGCCAGATGAGGATCAAGACTTCATAACAAAGCTAGGTTTGTAGTCAATATTCAACAATCTCTAGCAAACCGACCTCACCCTGTTCACGCAGAGCCTTTAGTCGTTTGTGTTCTTCTCGATAGTGTTTCGCTACGCCCTTCAAGTCTTTATTGATGGACTTAGCCAAACCAATATCGTTACGCTTCTCTCGCAAGATATCCATCATGCCCTCACCTACCTTGTCTACCATCCATCTCTGGAAGTCATCAGGGTTAGAACCTAGCCTCTGATGGCATCCAAAGCAGTGGGCAAAAGCATTATCTGGACAGAATCTCAAGGATTTAGCCCTTCTGCCAAAGTAGTGAGAGCAGTGTAATCCCATACTGCCCTCTTCATACTTGTTACCGCAGCACTCACAAGTCCAATCAGCAGCTTCTCTGATGCACTTGGAGAACCAAGTATCAGCCGATGTAATTTTGACGTTTGGCATAGGTTATCCGTAGGGAGACTTGTAGCCAGTTTCTGGTGAGGCATTGCCATTAGTAAGCGGGGGGTCATCTGTCAATTGCTCATCGAGGTAGTATGCAAGCACTTTGGCTAGTGTTTGGGCGTTTGTCAGGCGTAGGCCAGTGGCCTCAGAGGCTTTTGTCTTGGCCTTTTCAAAGTCTGCCTTGACCTCTGGGTTTGATGCTAGATTAAAACTAAGCGTTAGATTTGCCATTTAGAAGGCTCCTGTTCATTATGTGCGCTTGTTTGATATCGGATTTGCTCTGTCCGTGGTACTCCACCGCATGGTGGGCTTTGATGAGTTCATTGCAGATCCATTTGCGTCCTGACTTGATGTCACCCAGATACCTTCCGTATTTACCCTTTTTGGTGGTCTTGAGTACGACCTGTGATCCGACAGGCGCGAAAGATTGGACAAATGATTTGGCAAGTAGTCCGTATGTTTTCTCTTCCAGATCTCTAGTGCGAGACTCTGGGGTATCGACGCCAACAAGGCGTATACGCTGACCGTGAAGCCAACAATCAAAACCGAGATCAATATCAACATCGACTGTATCTCCATCAATCCATTTTAGAATTACGCTTTTGTATTCGTGCATCTCGTATCCTCTCAGCAGTGATCTGCACCAGGCGGTATGCCCACATAGTCGTGACCAGTAGATTCCCACGCCCTTCGTTGCTCACAGACCTCGCTGTAATACGGGTCGGTAGAGAATATGCCGTTGAGTAACATCATCAGCAGCAACAGAAAAAGTATGGTTGTGGCCGCTGCGTATAAGGTGTCTTGTAGTATTTTCATAGCTCATCCTCTAGGTATTCTCGAAGACCGTCTGACCGCGTAGGGTGGCGTAGGTTCCTCAGTCCTTTGTTATAGATTTGTCTAGTTCGCTCAAGGGAACGCCCGATCTGGTGGCCAATTTCTGTAAATGTGTGCTCTCGCTCATAATCCTCGATACCATGACGCATCTTGATAACCTTGCGATGAAGAGGTCGTAACGAGTCCAGGGCTTCATAAATCTCAGACTGCGCTTGTTCCGTTATTAATAGTTGCTCGGCAGTTTTGTTTTCAAGCAAATTACTAGACATAAGTTCGGACATATTTAATTCGACCTGAGCCTTGTTAGCCTCTAGTGGATCAAGGATGTTTTGGGGCGGGAACATATCTTCAATGCTGATCATAAGGAAGTCGGCAAGTTTCTGAACGGATGTAACGACTTTTCCAACCTTATTCACGGGTGCAATCTTCAGGTTTAGCATCTTTCCTATTTCAGTCTGAGTCACGCCAGAAGCCCTATGAAGCTCTGCTGCTGTTTGATATCCCCTCTGTCTCATTTGAGTCAGTAGGTAGTTGTTCTTAACTTTTATCTCAATAGAATAATCTTTCACAGGTCATCCTTTATCTCTTGTAGTGTTTGTATTCCTCACTTTGTCTCCCGCCGATAATCGCGTATGAATTTATTCCCCTTCCTAACATTGCACCGTTTGCAAAGTATTTGTAGGTTATTTTCGTCTTTACTTAACTCTGGGAATAAGCTAGTTGGGGCGATATGGTCAATGTGAAGTTGTGCGTCTTTAGCAGTTGCGCCGCAACTCTGGCATTGAAATCCTAACTTATCGATAGATTCTTTTTTATGGCCCATTCCTACGAACTGGTCACCTCTAGCCTCAACGTGTTCAATAAACGATTTAACCAGTTCATCAATTATTTCTCCCTGTGACTTTTTTGTTTGAGCACTCTTTAGCGCGAGACTTTCGCAAGTGTCATCATTCAGATTAAAGGTCTTACGGCTTTTTCCTACCCCCGCAAAGCAAGATTTACTGCTTGGCTTCCAATCCATCACGTATCCTTTATTTGGTCTAATTTGTCTTTGATTTCCTCTACTTGGTCTTTCAATTCATCAAGGATGTCGGATAGTTTGGCAACGTGCCGCGCTACTTCCATCAACTCTTCTGTTTCTTCTTCATTCATCTCTAAATGTATTCTCATTGGTTTTGGCTTCCGCTGTATTCAAGGTAATCGCCCTGAGCCTCTAACAATAGCCCCTCTTCTGCAAAGAACGACTGCATCCAATCTAAGAAGAACGTCATCTCGCCCTTAGTCCAGTTGCCACTCGATGTGAGGTCTGTCTTACGCTCCTTGGTCTTCGGGTTTATAAGGGTCTGTACAAGGAAACTCTGCTTGGTGTCGCTGTAACAACGCATCTTGCAGTAGCGTTTCATGCTTTCTAGCTCGATGTCAGACACTTTGCTCTTGAAAGTAAACTTGGCGGCTTCTCGGAGCCAGATGTGAAACAGGGCGTTTTGGGACAGACCGCGCAGTGAAAACACCTTGCAGTCCATCCCCTCACTTGAAAACGCTATCGACACTTGACCTTCCTTCTGCAACACACGCGCAGCAGAGCGGAACACAGTTCTGAGATCATCTTCGTTATATACCGCGTGAGTCTCCATCAGAACGGGATATCGTCGTCAAAGTTATCAAACTCAGCGGGTGGAGAGCTTGCCGCCATGTCCTGTTGAGTAGGCTCCACAGTCTCCGGCGAGTACACAAGCTCGATTGTCACAGCGACCACCTGAGTTTTCCACACCTTATGCTTCTGACCGTCCCCAAAATCCTTATCGTAACTGGAGTTCTGTAGACGGCCCTCGACATACAGCCTAGAGCCTTTGTGAACATACTTGGATAGGAAGTTATCCACAACCGCCCCAAATGCTACGCAGTCATGGTATGTAGCTGTCTCTTTAAAGTTGGTAGCCAGAGAGAAGTTAGCAACTGACACACCACCTGTTGATTGCCTGATACTGGGGTCTTTTACCACTGTACCGACAATAATTGCTTTGTTAACGCCTTTCATGTCTTCACTCCATCCCATTGAAATTTATCAACGCCCTCATCAATCATCAGGACGGCCTCTTGTAGATTTGTCACTAGCTCATTAATCAGATCATCATCTCTGTAGGTACGGATCATGAATGGCCGCATCTTCGGGTGATATGACATGAAATCCCAAAAGCCCCTGCCGGTAACAAACATACAGCCCTGCACCTGTAGCAGATACTTGGAAGGCAGCTTACCTGCTCTGAGGTATTCAACGTGCGTACCCTGCAACGGGCATTTGATCTCTAGCCCACCTATCAGCCCACGGTCACACTTAACGTCTATCAGGCCATCAGGACTGCATCCGACTTCCATGTTTGGGTGCTTAATAAAGTCCACCTGCCTTACATCAACCTCTTCAATAAGCTGATACATTGCTCTGGCTTCATCTTCTAGGCTAGTGCCGCGCTCCATTGGTTCAGTGATCTTGACGTATGTGGGGTCACCAGTGAGCTTCTCTGCTATCAGAGCGTTCACATAGCCGTTGAAGGACGTACTACGCTTACCCGCAGTGGTGACTACCTTGGCAAAGTTTGACGCGCTAGGGACTCCCAGACGCGCTCTCAGCCACTCCTCAGTGCCTTGACCGCCACAATCTATTTCTCTACTCATCTGTAATTATCCTCATAATATGTTGGTGTTAACTCAGGAAGGTTGGTTGCCCTGCTATCTTCAGACGTTTGCTTGCGAGTCCGAAAAAACCCGTCATGGTGAGGGTAAGCAGCCATAAATCGCCTTGCGTAGAACGCCCTATAGTTGTTGTTTAGCTTGAACCTAGCGTCCTTCAGGTGTTCGTTCGCGCCAATCATTATGTCCTGCTCCCACCGGATTCTCTCGAAGATGGCGTTGACAGAGTAATTCTTGAAGCCCTTGCGAAGTACCTCAAAGGTGAACCGCTTGAACAGATCCCAGACTATCGGGTGTTGTCTATGGAAATCCTCAACCTGCTCACGCATCTCTTCCTTGCGTGTCTTAGGCATCCGTAGCCCCTTGCTTCTCTAGCTTCTTGTTGAGCATTGCTAGGGCTGTCTCATACTGGTTTAAAGGCAATAGATCTAGCTTGGTGATATTGAAAGCCTGACAGAACTTAGACTCTTGGGTCTTGGTGTTGACCATCAAGTCCACTATCTCTCGCGCCTGTTCTGGAGTGATTGTGCGTTCTTTCTCTTGAGGTACTCCTTGGCCCTGAAAAATGTAGTAGCCGAGTCCGAACATACTTATATTTTTCGTGAAGCACCTCATACGGGTGTCAGATATGTCATCGCAGCTAGGGTTCTGGATGGCTTGGTTCTTATGATCGGTAACGGCTAACCACATTGGGCGGGTTATGCCATTGATCTCCATTTCGGTGTTGACGGTAACAGACCCGTCACCATGCACAACGTCCGGTAGCTGTCGGAACTGGGCCTCTGGATAGTGTTCCATCAGGGTTGCCCAAGCATAGTTCCAAGGCAGGTAGTCAAACTTGCCCTTAGTCTTCTTGTGTTCATTCACATTGATGGCTGAGAGGGTTTCCCATATTGCTTTCGCTTCACTCATTATCGTTGCCCTCTAAATTCACCGCCTTCTGCGGGGGTTTCGTCACTAATCCATTCGTCCCACCAACTAGAGAACATGGCAAGCGCATCAAGACCACGCTGCTCACTGGTTCTGGTTATGCCGCTGTAATCTAAATACGACTCAATAATGTGAGCAACCTCGTCTGACGAACAGCCATAATACGTTGCGTTTTTTAGTCTTACTTCACTCATCGTCAGACTCCCTGAGTTCCTGCGTATGGATACTGATCTCTCTCGCAGTGCCAGTGCCTATGTCTGCTATGAACTGCTCCACAACGGCCTGTACAGACTCGTCATGGCTTGCTAAATGGGGGTTACGGATGTATTCGACCAAGGCTTGTGCCTCAAGGCCGTCTACAACGATTAGGCTAGACTTGCGCATAATTAATCTCCTTTTTTAGATCTATAATCGTCTAGGGTAATAACTTCACTGTTATGCTCTTCTTCTTCCCGTGAGGCTTCCTCGCCAAAATAAACCTCAATTATCCGGTCTTCACGGGCAACAAGTTCAGATTGAGAGAGCAATCGCAGGTTACGTTTAACCAAAGCAGCAAACGGCGATTCAGGATATTCCCTTGCGATGTGCATTGCCTCATCAACAAACTCACCAGGGTCTCCGTGCAGGCACATAGCTTGAAAGAAGTTATCTGCTTTGTCGGTGTCAGCCAGTAGGTTTTCTGTGACTACGTCCAGAACGTGATCATCAGCTTGACGTATACCGATATCACGATCATACAGGTCATAGATGTTATCGATGATAGTCTCATCAATCGTAGGGAGTCTTGGTGGGGGTCTATCAAATTCATCTGACATGAAATTGTCTCCTATTGAATAAAATTAACGTGCAAGCGGATGATGACTACCTTTTATCCACTTGTAAAGCATTATCGTGTATTAAGATAAATACTTTAATATAATAATCTGTAGGCAATAGTAGTCTTTTGATGGTTTGGGACACCTCACCACCTGCCGCACTCTATCTTGTAGCCAACCCATAGCCTTTTGCAGAAACAGTTTGCCTGTCTATTCCATGGCTGCCCTGTCTGGCCCCTCACAAAATCCCAACTGGGGTAATAAAAATCCCAACTGGGGTAAGCGAAATCGCAACTGCTAGAGTAAAAATCGCACCTGCGAAAAAAATCGCTGCCGCCAATTTATAATCCTTGCGGCCATTTCTGTGTCCCGTAACTCTGTTTGTTTGCCTGGCAGTTAACCGGCAACGCTCCCATCACTCGCGGGCTTTTGGGTAGATTTCAGCTTCGCAGCATTGAGATTGGTAACGTCTATCTCATGGGAACCCGACCGGCATGAGACATCATTGAACGTCATTGAACGTCAATCACAGAGGAGATATACTTGGGGAACTGACTAAATGGTCGTTTCCAGAGATCTCGACTGTTGAATGAGCCTGATAAACTCAAGTCGGTGACTAGATACTATCCAATAGCTGTGGGCGTGTCTAGCGACTAGGTTTACACTCCCCTTTCCCTAGTCCGTATCTGGGGGGCTTCGGCCCCTTGGGTACACTTCAAGTCCAAGTCCAATCAAGTCCAACTAGGAAGCATTCACTCTAGCGTGGTTTAGCTAAACCAGTTATTGCCTTAGTTAGACTTACTCCAAAATTTCCTCTTTACCCGTTAGATCATGCGAAAATCGCAGAATTAGATGTGAATTTCACACACACAAGCCCCTCAGAGCGCGTATAAGGAACGATCTCGCGTAAGTAATACCTATGCAAGGGGCAAAAAAAAAGGGCCTTTTCAGGCCCTTGGAATTGATCGGTTTACGCTGTTTTCCTACCGGTTGCTAGATTTATTTCCAATCTAAGACCGCCAAGACAATCGCGGCAACGCAGATAATCGAATTGTTTTTCTGCTATCAGTCGCTCTCTGATCGCTTTTCCGGCATTGGGGCTTGATATGGTATCGATATATATTTCTGGCCCGCCATCTTTTACGCCAAATAGCTTGAATGATCTCATTGGTATACCCCTAATATGTCAAAAATAACCCATAACAAGAAAATTGAGTACAAAGTAAACAGCAACAACTCGCGCCAGGATCTAGTGCCGGTCATAAAAAACATTCTCT
>VMHT01218373.1_pt1 | contig 15829 bp, 8 predicted proteins | sample 4693611 | NCBI WGS metagenome assembly VMHT01 (sample SAMN12280063, study PRJNA550983) | marine metagenome | isolation source: seawater sampled from same location over 5 years 0.02-0.2 micron viral filtrate | place: USA: collected off the coast of southern California halfway between the port... ... | reverse complement strand
TTCCTGTATTTGAAAAACTAGATACAGTTCCTGCTTCATCAGCAACACAAGTGGCATTATCATTTGACATTGAAATAGAAATGCCATCTACTGCACCTGCGGCGCTTCCTACTGCTGCTCCTGTTGCTGAAGAAGGGTTATAAGTAGAAAAAACTTCTCTTGGAGCAATGCCTGCAATTCTTTTTTGTGGTCGATTTACAGCATAACGAATCCAATAGTAACGTTCTGTAAGACCTTCTTCAATAATCGGATCGGTAAAAGTATCACTCTTTGACACTCCTATTTTCTTCAAACTTGAGTGAGTTCGATTATTGCTTGTTGCTCTATAAATTTCTACATTGTACGTAGTCGGATTAAAAGCAGTAGTATTTACCCAATCTAACTGAATACCTCCACGCTTATTATTTGTGGCGGAAAGAGATGTTGGAGGAGCAGGAGGAGCATCGTTTGCACCTAAACCATCAGCTCCTTTAATTGCTGCTCTTTCTGGTATAATTAAATATGCATTATCTTCGTGCTCTTCTGCTGTTACCTGTACTAAACAATTTTCATTAAATGTTAAGTTAGTAATTCTATATAATTTATTTGTCCAATTGAATCGAGGATATGTAATTCTTATTATATCTCCAGCACTATGAAGTAGTCCTTTCGGAGTCATAGTAAAATTAACTTTTAGTCCTGCTCGAGACTGATCTAAATATTGCTTTGCATTTATACGCGCATTATAATAATTTGTAATATCTGGAGTAGAAACTTGTCCATCTTTTTTAATTCCTTTATCTTGTTTCAAATAAGTAGAATTAAATAAAGAAACTTGACGACCTTCAAATTTATTTTGAGGATCTTCTATACTGACATTAACAGAGTTAAAAGAGCCTTTTTGTCCTCCATCTTCAATATTTATTTGTCCAACTATATCATCTTCAGATATATCATCTATAGTGTACGTTATACCATCTACTGTGCGAGTAGTTGGATCTTCATAGCCCTTTTTAATTGCTAGAGAATATTTGCCCGCAGCATAGCGTAAAATACCATTGAACTGATTTAATAAATCATTTACATTCTGAAAAACTGGACGAGAGGTATCAATTACTGTATTTAATTGATGACGAGTTACATGACGTTGATTTTGTGCATCCCAACCAACAAATCTCCAATATTTAACATCATCAGAATCATATAAAGAATATCCAGACTCAGAAGGACGCTCTGTAGTATCTAATCCTTTTTTAACAACAGGATTTCCATCAAAAGTTGCTCTACTTTCTGCAATCTCCACTCCAATGTTTGTAGAAGTACCTTTTTTAGTAATATTTACAGCACTTACAGATTTAGTGGTTGATGGAGTGCTTGATATAATTCCATTTGAGCCTGCTTGATGCAATGCTCCTCGATAGTAGTATAATTCTCCAGTATAAAAATATTTCCAATTTTCCCAGCGATAGGCCATCTTTCCAGACACTTTGGTAAAAATACTATTATATCTGGAACTGCTTCCAATTTGAGTAGAACTTTTTACCACTCCGTACCAGAGAACTTTACCTCCAGCTGCTGAAGGAGCGTAGACATACTCTTCATTCGCACTTAACTGAGTTGTTGTTACAAGTGTTACATCTGATCGAGTGTCACAATCTCTTGCAGCTTCTAAAAATGATTCTAAATCAATATCTTTATCAATATCCAACTCACGACCGTATATATCGTTTGTAAGATAATCAAGAAGATGCATTGCAGGATTTAAAGTTACACGAGGATCCTCTGGACCGTCTTCTGCAATTGAAGAAGATACTTCATAACTATCATTTGCATCAGGAACGACTGCTGCATCTATAGTTTGAATAACACTAAGCAATTTATTAGTGCCGTCTTTTGCTGCGATTTTGAATATACCAAAGCCTTTTCTTTTCTTCTTAGCGCCAGCTGGAGTACTGTTATCGGGCCATTTCTTTTTTAGTTTTAGCCACTTACCCGGACCTCCCCCAACAGGATCTTTATCTAGCTTTACAACATTTTTTAAAGTAAGTTTACTATTAGTTAAGGAAGAGGCATTTTCTCCCGTAGCTCCAATATTTGTTATTGTATTTGAATTAGTGGAATGATCAAAAAGTCTGTAGTCAGAAACTAAATCACGACCGAAAGATTGTCCGGCAGCGCCACCATTTTCATGAATTGCTACACCTGCATCTGTAAAATCAAGACCCGCTTTAAAAGCAGTAGTTGTAGCTCCATGAATAGTTATATTTGCTCCATCATTTCCAGAGTTTGCAGATCCAGAAGTAATTGTAGTCTCAAGCTTTTCACCAATTGAACCACTATCCTCTATATCATCATAAGTTCTTAGATAAATGCGGGTAGAAGAAGAACTTTGATCTTGTATATAAAAAGAAGTTACTTTAGTAACTGTTGAGCCTGAAGTTATTGTTAAAGCAGGAGTATCCCTCAAACGAATTCTTGCTTCTTGAGCACCAGAAAGAGTAGTAATGTAATAAATATCTGCAATTACAGCTGTTGTAGAATCTAAAGCAGCATTGTCACTAGTTCTTTTCAGATTTACAGTGTCTCCTACATTAAAAGAAGTAAGTGCAGAAGAAGTATAGCTAGAATGTAGCTCATAAGAGTAGTCGTAGTTATAGCAATCCACCGCTTTACCACGAACAACAAACTCCGGAGTAGGAATACTTATTTCTCCCTCACTTATGGTAAATTTACACACAGCATAGGCAGTATCAAGGAGAGTATGTTGATCCCCCCAATATTCTGCAGAGCCACTATAGTAAGAGTTTCCTACCTTAAAATTACTTTTATTTTGAGTTAATAAAGAGCTTGCTTCTTGATTTGATTTTCCGCTAAGAAATTGCAGTTGAGTATCTATTGGAACATCAAAGAAAGTTCCTTTCTTATGGGTTATACCTGCCCCTTGTGTACTGGCAGAGGCACCTGTTGGGCTTGTTTCATTGTAGCCTGTAGAGGTATAATCACGATATGCAATTTGTCCCGCACCTATTCCTGCGTACCCTCCACTTGCACCCCAATCAACTGATCCTTTTGATCCAGTATGTGCACCCCCTACAAAACTACTCCCTGAGAGTACAGTTTTTGAATCTAATGTATCTCCTCTATCAGCCCTTCCGTAACAAATTACATCTACAGCTCCATCACTGCCTCTGGAAGAGCGAGTATCAAAATCATTTTGATCAATACAAATTGAGGGGGTACCATCAAAATGAATATCATATATTCCTCCAATTTCTCCCTCTGATAAAGCAAAAGCAGTGAAAACAACCGAATTATCATTATTCAGAGTATCGACAAATATAGGAATACCTTTTATTTTTCCTACACCATAAACTACTGGTAAATATTTTGCATCAAGATTGAAACGAAGATCGGTTTCCCTTTCTTCCATAACAGTATATTCTTGCTGACTATATTTTGTTTTTAAGCCAAACCAGCTACTTTTCTTTTTTAAACGAGTCTTTGTAACTGCTACATCATAGTTTGCAATTAAGTTTATTGCTTGCTCACTATGTAAAAAGCCAAGATCATTCTCGTAATCTGCTCTTTTTAGTGCATCAGCATCTGTTTGTCCTTCTCCATCTAAGGCCCTGTGGTGTGCATCGGAAGTAAGTCTTCCATTTACACGAACAAAATCACCCCAATGACTTGTAACACCCCAAGAAATAGTAGTGCCATTTTCAGGAGTTTCTGTAAGTTTTGCTGTTCCAATTATTCCTTTGAATATAAGAAATGGCTCGCCTATTACTACACCATTTGTATCAATATGAGCTTTGTAAATAAATATATCACGATTTATATATCGAGCATATGTGCCAGCAGCTCTGTTTGACAGAACGGATTCAACTACTGCAGTATCAAAATTTACAGAGTATGCAACACCGCTTTCTGCGGTTAATCCAGTAGTAACAAAGAGAGGAGTTACATCTCCCTGACTATCTGTCTGATCTTTATAGGAAGGAGTAACATGTGCTGTTAGGTTATTATTTGAAAATCTATCTATTCTTGCACGAACAGTATCATTTGCTCCAGAACCTGAGAGAAGTTGAATATCGTCTCCCTCTCTAAAGCCCTGCTCTACAAAATCAACTGTTGCAGTAATTGTATTAGAGTTTGTAATAGTTAAAGAAGATTGGAAAGCTATTCCAAGAGCTGCCCCAGATATAGTAATATTTATATTTGCAGCTTTTGCAGTGATTGATTCCGAAACATTTCCTACTTTTAAAAGTTTATTTGCAACGTAAGTTTGATCTCCGTTTGGCTGTATAGTATTCCCGTTTTCATAAGTACTACCATCATCAAATACTAAATCCTGTGATCCATCTGTAATGTAAACATAGTCTACTCCCTGACCTCTTGAATCTCCTTGTTTTGTTTTTAATGGCTTTTCAAATTTTACAAGATGAGCATACGCAAAAGAATCTCCTCTTAATAACGATGCTTCTAGTTGTGCGTTTTTTGTAGGATCACTTAAAAGTTTACGAATTGCCATTACTGAGCCTCCTCCAAACTCAGAGAATATTCATAAAGATTATTTACATTTAAAGAGTATTGTTGAATATCATCTGTAAGCATAACTCTTATTAAAGGATTATGAAAAATTAAATCAGCTCCCGAACTTACACTCTTTGAGAGTCCGGGAGTGAAATGAATTTGTAGTTGAGTATTTCCAGTTACTCCTGTACTTGAAAGTCTGTCTGTATCTGTTTCTACTCTTGTTACCATATATGCTTTGCTGTGATTAGAGTCTGCGCTATCTGTTACTGTGAACAAGTCTCCAGGTCTTGGAGTACCATTTGAGTTATTATTATAACCCGAAGTATTTGTAAGAATTGAAGTAGCTCCCGCAGCTGTAGTACCCGAAGTATCTATTACATTTGATGTTGAAAAACTAGCAAAATTAGAGTCTCTTGGAGTACGATATTGAGGTAAAGAAATAAAAAATGGATTTATTGCACCCCTTCTATGTAGTAAAAACGCATAGATTGGGTCAAACTGAATTTGAGTCATTGGATTATATTTAATTGCAATTTTCCATTTATGAGCAGCAACAGCACGAGCTAAAACTCTTCCTGAGTTTGTTCGGTCTTTTAAAGTTTTTTGTTCTGAACTAAGCTGTACGGAAGCATACCCCTGTCCCAGAGCAGAACCGGCATTTGATGCGTTCGAATCCCCCGCATATGAAATACGGTTATTTGGATCAGGTAAAATATTCTGAAAACTTGTAAATGTAGCCATTAGTACCTACTCACACCTCCTGCTGAAGGAGTATAAATTGAAGTATCCACTTCTTCTAAAAATCCTTTTCCATAGGAGTTTGCTCCTTCTCTTATCATTCCAATTATATTTCCTCTTTGTGATACGAGTATGTCTTCAACACCTGACGCATCTATAGTATTAATATTAAATGTTGCATTTATTGGAGTACCTGTGGGCATATCATCATTTGGTACAATTGTTCCAGGAGCACTTGGTACAAATAACTCTGGTCCTTGTTCTCCAACTACATAACCTGCCGTTTCTCCACCTGCTGCACGATATTTAGCTCCTGCAAATGCAGGTTTAAAGTTTTCTGGTCCACCTGTTCCGCTTTCGCCGCGCATATACCCCAACTCGCCTCTGGCTGACTGAGATTTTGCAATATCTATTCCTGTACCTCTTTGTCCTACAGATACTGCTGTAGGACCTGACATTCCTCCGGCGCCTCCTCCATCCATAGTCTGACTTTGGATCATTTGTACTTGCTTCATACCTAATGCAATGGCTGCTGCTGCAGCGGCGGCAGCGAGCGCAGGGCCTACAACAGGTATACCAACTAAAGAAGAGTATGCACTCATTGCTGCTTGAGCCGTAGCAATTACTGTTTGAGCAATTTGCATTTTCTTATTCTGCTCAAAGGCTTTTCTTTTCTCTGCCTGTTTCTTTTTCTCAAGGGATGCAATTTTTGCAAGACTTTCTTTTGACTTTCCGTCTCTCTTTTTCTCTGCATCAATTTCTGAATCAATTGCTGATATTCTTTGATCCGAAGAAGCTTTTTGTACTTGAGCCATTGCTCCTATCGTTGCGCCTACTGCTCCAAGTCCTGCTTGAATTTTATCAGAAGTAGTTGCTCCTTCTTCGTTTATTTTTTCAAAAGCACCTGTCCAAGCATTACTAATATTTACTGCAGCTCCAAGAGCCGCTGTCATTGCAGGATTTTCTGTTCCAAAAGAATTTAGTGTTTCCTGTAGTTTTAATCCTGCCTGAGCTAAAGACGCTGTTTTCTCAGTAAACTTAGCTTCTTCATTGCTAATAGTATCTGCTGCTCCAGCGACTGCAGTATCAAAACCTGCATTCGGACTAGTAATATTCCCGTCTTCACCTCTTACTGCTCCAGTTGCTTTATCTAATTTTGCTCTGGCAGCATCTGTTACACCTTCTATTACGTTTGCAACTCTATTTGAAGCATCGTCTGATAATGCTGTTGTCGCTCTTTCTCTAGCTCCTGATACTGCTGCAATTGAAGCATCAAATCGCGCAGCTACCGCAGTTTCATCAACTTTTGGATCTTTTGAAGCAAGAAACACTGCTTCCGCTTTAGCCGCTGCTAATCTTGCACTTAGTAAATCATATTCCATATTTACCATTGCAATTTTAATGTCTCTCTCAGACTCTATAGCCTTTATTCTTTCTTCTTGTAAAGTTTTTTCTATGTCCGCTCGTTGTTCTGCGGTAATTACACTTTCTCGAAGAGCAGGATTTGCTAAACTTTCAGCTCTTTTTTGTCTTTCTAAAACCTCTCTTTTTGATTGATTAATTTTATCTTGGTTTTGCTGTTGTTTAGTTAGAATGTCATTAAGAGCTCTTTGTCCTTCTTGTTCTAACTTTAGTCGTCTAACAGCTCTATTTTCTGCTTCTGAAGCGGAGAATTGTTCTGCTGCAAATCGCAGATCATTAAGTTCTGTTGCATGTTGTGTTAATTTAATATTCATTTCAGTATCTGCAGCAGTTACTGCGGCTGTAGCAGCCTGTGGTATAAGAGCTATAGCAGCGTTGATTCCTCCTAGATCTATGAGTTTATCTAGTGGAACTTGGGTTCCGAATTCTTCATTGAACTTTCGAATTGAAGCATTGTTAGCTGCTATTTCTTTATTTAAATTTTCTCCTTTAATTCTTTGAACTTCTAGTTGCCCTCTTAATAGGGTGAATTCCATATTAATTGTTGCTATTCTTATTCTTGCTTCTTCTTTTATTGCCTTTTCCGTGCCTACTTTATTGTCATTTGCCTGATCATATGCTTGTTGCGGATTTTGTACTCTACCGTCCCCCATAGCTGCACTAGCTGCTTTTGCATTTTCTTCAGCAATAGCTTTGTCCAAAATCAATGCTGCGGATTTTGCAGCATTGATTTTACTTTGTAAATTAAGAAGTGCTTTAGCACCTCTTTGTTCTTCTGTTATAAAATTTACTTGATTTTCTGCTATCATAAGTCTTTGATCACCTAAATCGAGAAGTTCTGATGTTAAAGTTCTTCTATCTTCAAGTAATTTTTTAAGTTGACTTTGAGCAGCAACATCCTCTGCATCATTTTTTAGTATTAACTCTTGTTTTTTAATTTCATTATCAATAAGTTGGATTTGTGCTCTTTTAGCTCTATTTTGTGCCGCAAATAAAGTTACTGCATCTGACTCTGTTAATTGTCGAACTTTTGCTCTCTTTATTTGTTGATTTGCAATATCAAGATTTGCTTTTCCAATTAAGTGCTGTTCTTGTAAGGTTTTAAATAACTCTTCTTGCTGCATAACCATTATTTCAAAAGAACCCACAATTGCTGAAGCCTGTGCTCTAATTTCGGCAGGTATATCTTGATCGGGACCTAAGTCTCTTACTTTCTTAAGCTGTGCTTGTACTTCTTCACTAAAAGAGTTTCCTAATGCTCCTACAGCATTTTCAGCCACTAATCTTAAGCGATCTTCCATATTTGTTAAGTCTCTTCCTACTTCATCCATATTTTCTATAGCTTCCCGTACCTGGGTAATTCCTGATACTGCCTCATCATATGGAGTTTTATTTTTAAAAGAAGAGTATAATTCATTTAAAGGTTTTTGAGCATCTTGAAGAGACTTACCATAATCTTTTAATGCAATGTCAGACTGAATTTGTCCTACTACCACATCTTTGTACGCAGAAATTAAAACTTTTAATCCTGTTACATAATTTCTAGTCTCGCCTGCTGCATCTGCTTTTGCAATGGCATCTTTCTGAAACTCTTTTACTGCATCTGCTATGTCAGGATTATTAGAAGTTAAAACACGAACTGCACTATGTAGGGCAGTTGCAGAGTCTGTGCTGGGCTCGATTCCTTTTTCAAATAAATCTTCGAATAACTCAATTTGGTTTTGTATTACTCCATTTTGAATTTCCATAGCATTTCCTTGCGAAAGTACCGCAGAGCTAAAAGTATTAATTGTTTCGCTTGTTCCCTTATAAGCTTTTGCTACCTCTTTAAAAATATCTCTATTTTCAGATGTAACATCTTTTAACTTTTCTGTTCTTGAATTTAATAAATCTATTTCTTTATTTATACCCCTTGCATATAAGGACGCTCTATATATTCCATATCCTGCTGCACCAACAGCAGCAACACCAACAGCGACTGCTGCTAACATTGGAATCATAGTAATGAACGCTGTTCCCATTAATCTTAAAGAAATCGCAACTTTAGCTAGTACTCCGTTTAAAGCAATTGATCTTGCCATAAACTTACCTACACCTTTTTGAGCTTTTTTAGTTCCTTTATCAACTTCCCCAAAAAGACCAGGAAGCCCGTCCAAAGCTGCACCAAACTGTCCTGCACTTACTAATCCTGCTAATTCTGCTTCCATTAATAGTGCTTGAGCTGCGGCTTGCTGTTGTATAGCAACTGTTGCTGCATTTCTTGCAGCAGTTGCGCCCTTTAATTGCTGAGCACTTCTTATTGCTTGTTTACTCTCTGCTCCATGTAATTTTATATTTTCTTTTAAAAATCCTGCATTAGAGTTCATACTCTTTTGAGCAGAATTTTGCATTTTTGTAAGTATTGCTGTTTTATCAGCCGCTCCTTCAACTTCTGTTTGCAACTGCTTAAACTTAGGAGGAACATTTTTCATGCCGGCAATAAGTCCTAGAGTTGTACTTTGTGCATTTTCTTGTTCTAGTGCCAAATCTCCATATCTTTGCCCTAATTCTGCTATTGAAGGGGCCATACTTTTAATAATAGTTCCACCAAAAGCAGAGAGCACTCCCACTAAAGCAAGAGTGCTAGAATTTAAAAATTCTACAAAAGGAACTAAAGCAGTATTTAAGAAGCCTAAAACTGTTTTAGTTAAATCATTAAAACTTGCTGCAAGCTTATCATAAGGGTTTACATCTACAGCATTACCTATCGCCGAAAATTTACGTTCTCCTTCTTCAAGAACGGCATTCATAAATGCTTGTCGTTTTTCGGCTAAAGTTAATTGGCTAGCTAATTTATTATTTGCAATAGCATACTCTTGTGCGGCTTGATCTAGCCGTACCATAATTCCTAATTCATCTAATAATTCTGGCTCAAGTTTTACGGCACCTCTAACAAGTCGATTCATAGAATCTGACATATCTCTACCAAGAGCGATACTTGTATTTTTTGCTACTTCTCCTAACTTAGATAGAGTATCGGGACTAAATCCTGCAGAAATTACCATGGAAGTAGATCGTAAAGCATCCTCCATATTAATAGCATTTCCTGTTACTCTTTGCAAATCACGGGCAAGTGCTCCCATTGCTATACCAGAAGCTTGCCCTAAAGCCGTAACACCTGCTGTTAGTTGTTGTACTTGTGCAGCTCTTTGCAATGCCCCAAAAGCTGCTGTTACAGCAAATATATTTGCAGCTAAAACAGCATAAGCAGGGACAAGTCCCCCTCCAATTCCTTGAGCTTGTTTTGCAAAGTTTTTTGTAAGACCGGAAGATGTGTGAGCGGCACCTTGCATGGTGCGATAACTTCCTTGCTGAGATTTATTAAGCTGTTTAGTAGACTTATCTAATTTATCAGTGGCACCAGCAGCTTCCTTGGCTTTCTTTCCTATAATGCCAAGGGAGCCGTCATCATTAACCTGAATAGTTAGTTTTATTTTGTTGGCCACTTTTCGACTGTCTCTTTGCTTTCTCGTATTGCCTCTTCATATCTTCGGAGGATTTTTTGATAGCTCTTGAGTCTAACCAAGATAGTAGTTGAAAAAAATATTCCTTATCCTCTATCCCGTATAACTCTATGTAATGACTTACATTTGTATAATCTTTTCCAGTATATCCAATATCAGCATATACTCTATCTCCCATCATATTAAATGTATTTACTGCATACACCATTATATCGGGAAGATCCTCCCAGTCAGGAGGTATTTCTTCTTCGAGAGGTTCATTCCCCATTTGTTCGCATAACTCAAGATATCTATCTCGAGTCATTCCAGTATCGCTATTCTGAAACAGCTTTTCTAGCCGGTCTAGAGCTAGGCTTTTTTGGGTTTCCACGAAAGTTATCTAAATCAAAGACTACCTCGTTGAGCCACATATCAAATTCTGTTGAGTTACTAACAAGTTGTTCGGCATTTTCTTCTGAATAAGTTATTTCGTCTTCGGGATTTTGCCCTTCCATTTCAATTAGTACCAAAGTTTCTAAATGAGCAAGAGTTAGTCCTTTCCAACCTTTTAGAGTTGCTTTTGCAAACTCTTCTACAAACTTGTCTTCATCTAAGTCTTCTGTGATTGCTCTTGTTTTTCGATCAAACTTTTGAGTAATACATCTTTTACGAAGACTTGCTAATTCTTTTCGTGATAAGTTCACGACTTCGACGGAAAATCCGTCTAATCCAGGAAAGTCGATCCAAGCTGCCTTGGAATCAACCATTAATTTTTTAAGATCCATGCTGTTAAGCTCCAGTTGTGTAAGTTAAAATACTTCCCAAACTAGCAGGATTATCAATCAATCTCCAGTCAAAGCTTTGAGTGTAAACTGATCCACTTCCAATTCTGTTTGTGAAGCTGCAATTTCCATTTACAGAGAAGCCTCTAAAAGCTGCTCCGGTTCCGTTCCCTGCAGTGATTACGATAGGTGAGGAAGAACTCCAATTTTGTGGTGCAATCGTTCCCGTACCTTTTGTATCAGTAACATATCTCATTACTGATCCAGAGAGAATACGCTTATTGAGTGTAAAATCTCCCGGATACATACTGTTCGAACTATCCGTTGCGGAAGTAGCTGCATGAACTGTAGTATACGGAGACCACTCAATATCATTTTGCAATTCTATTGAAGTTCCTATAATATCAGATAGGTTTTGCGATGCTAGAGATACTGCTACTTCTGGTTTTGAAATATAGCGCAAAGAACTTGCTCTACTTTGCAATGTGCCAGGTAACGTATCTTTTGCCAAAGAATCCATATAAGATAATTTAGTTGCTTCTCCAGAAATCGTCATTCGCAGGGGCCGTGATCTCTCAATTACGAAAGTCCCGCTTGTTATGACAGCAGTTTCTAGTTTGTAAACATCTAAATTAGTTGCTACATATAGATCAAATGTATTCAATGTACTTGCACCCGATTTATAGTTTACAAGTAAATCAAATATAGTACTAAAATCAGTATCTTTTAGCGCAGGAAATGATAGTTCAAATTCTGCTGGATTTGCTTTATTTATAACACTTCCATCAAAAAGAAAGTTCTGATTATACAAAGTTTTAACTGGATAATTATTTTGAGCGAAAGTTTGACTAAAGCTTATGCTACTTACAGTCATTTTATAGCGTAATCCGCCAAAAACGATATGAACCTCACTCTCTTTTTCAAAGTTATAACTTGGCATAATGTCCCAGATAAAAAGAGGGGCTCAAAAAGAACCCCTCATCTTTTGTACCATATAGTATAGTGGAAACCGAGAAAAATGTCAAGAACTATTTTTCAGAGGTTATTACTTACCAACATACTTTAAGGTCATTTCATCGGCTTCACCAATTGACGATCCAAGTCCGTGGAAATTAGTTTCCAACGAGATTACGTCATCAATAGAGTGTGAAGGTATTTCTAAGTGGCAGCGATCAATTTGAAACTCAAGACGAGGAGTTGAGGCAGTACCACCAACATCAAACTTAAGTTCAAACTCGTTAATAACAGTTTCAGTATCTTGTACTAAGTCTTCAAATAAGTTTTTACTCTTATTCGTAGCAGCATCCGAAGATCCAAGATAACAGTTAAAGCTACCTGTTACAGTTCTTGTTCCAGTTACGTGCTCGATTGGTTGGTTAACCCTACCAATTTCTTCTGGAGTTAAGAAAGTAATATTATTACTAATAGTAACATTTCCAGAAGTGATAGCCACTTGATAACTTGATTCATAAGTTACAGCACTATTATTTGCTTTAAATGTTGCATCAGGAGCAAGAGTTAACTGAGTAAGTCGGTTACGAATAAAGTTTTGAGTATCCGTACTTCCTTCGTCAATTGCATGAACCCAGTTTCCTGTACCTGTTCCTTCAGAAACAAAGAAAGAGTCTGAATCATTTGTATCAATCCAAAGCTCTCCCGCAGCACTTGCACTAGGAGGACTATCTTGAGCACTCACTGATGCAGTAAAGTCAGTAATTTGTCCAGCAAATCCAGACCAGTTAATTGTTGCAATACCATCAATGTCAAAATCCATTGAAGCTTCATTTACCACCGAATTTGCAAGTTTATAAATAAGTCGTCCTGCAGTTCGATCACTTAATACAAAGTAAACATCAAATGTTGCCAAAGATGATCTATTTGAGTCAAAGAAGTTAATATCTAAATCAGTACTGTCTGAAGTAAAAGCCTCACTTGTTACAGTAAGTACCAAGTTAGTACTACCGCCACCAATTGCTGCTGGAGCAATTGTAATTGTAGAACTTGTATTAAATCCAATACCTCTATCCGTAATTGTGGAAGTTGCAACTCCAGAGCCATTTACAACGACAGAAACTACAGCAGATGCTGCAACGTTTGAACCATTACTTCCGATTGTTACATTTGTACCTGGAACAGCAATAGTATAAGTTCCTGCACTTCTTCCAGCATCTGTTCCACCAGAAGTAGTAACAATTGAAGTAATAGCGCCACCTGTAGATCCATGATTCCATGCGTAAGTTGAACCATTATATACGTTCTTACTTCCCATACAAACCCAAAGGGCTTCTTCTACTGCATGGGTGGCATTAACTGCTGAGCCGGCTCTTCCGCCTTTATCAGCACTATAAGTTGTGCCCCCTGCTGCTCTAAATGGGCGAGCGTACGTTGAGAATGAAAATTCTGCAGCAGAAAGTGAGTCAGTAAACATTTTTCGTCCACGTCGGCTTCTACCGCTAGCATCTTCCATTTCGTTCAGAGTTATCTCTGAAGCATTTGTTGCTTGAGAAAAGCTAAAACCATCGAGAACGGGTATGAACCACGCTCGATTGTCTTTCACCATGTACATTCTGGTGTCTCTACTAAAATGCAAAAATTCAGCCATAGTAATCTCCTATGCTATCTTGAAAAGACTTGGACGTGAACGTCTGTTCGTGCCAGTATTTTCTAGTATCGAACCTCAATAACCATCTCTCCAATGCCCAGAGGTTCAAGTACACCTTCATCAGTATCAATACTGATTATTGTGATTTGATGTGCGTTACCCTTTGTAAACGTACTATCGAAGTACGTCAATGCAGAGTTTTTTTCTAGCACTGTTTCAACATCTTCGAGTAACGCTCCTAATGCGATTTGAGCGTCTTCTTCATTAACGTAACAGCGAATTGTTACTGTTAAAAACCTATCCTTATATCCTGCAGTCTGATACTGCCTTGCTTCGCTTCCTGCATTTAAATGTATTGCAGGAAATTCTTCTACTTCATCCCAAAACTTCATTCTTGGGTGAACATTCTCTCCTACATTTGAGAGAAATGCTCCTGAGCCATCTATGCCCTTTAGAGCAGTCACTAAAGCTTCAACTATATTATGTCGCCGAGAAGCATATTTTCTGCTCATTAAATTCTCCTAGTATAAAATCTTCCAGCAATAAGTTGAGTAGCTATCTCTCTAATTGATGCATCAATTAAAGTTCTTGGGTCTCGATCTGCACTTGCAAATCGAGTTCCGCTTGATTTTTCAAAAACTCCATAAGGATTTGTCTCATAACTATATCCAATACTTGGGTATCCCTGTGCAGTAGGCATTATGTCTGTAACTCTTGTGCTTCCTGCAAATCTTCCTGTCCTATTTACAAGTCTTGGCTCTCCCATATTTCCTGCAACTGTTTGAGGAAGTTTAGCATTTATTAAAGCCATTAATCTAACAGGAGAAACATCTTTTTGTGAAGGTCTTTGTTTTTTACGACTAGAAACTCCTGCAGCCATTTTTGCTTCTGTAATAGTAAGTCTTCCTTTTGCTTTTTTTGTATCTCTTACTTTCCCTGAGTTTCCTTTTTTATTTTTTACATTCTTCGGATTTATATTTTTATCTAATTCTATCTTTATATCTGCATCTTTTAATTCGATAATAAGATTATTAATTACATAAGAAAATACTTGCTCTTCTGTAGTGCTGGAGCCTTCTAAAGAAACTAATTCGCCTGCTCCCATTTTTTCGAAAAAAGTACGAATAAGTTTTTTTACTTCTTTTTCCCTAGGCCCATCAGTACCCCTATTATCATATTTACTTTGAAACTCTATGATAGGAATATATCTTGCTCTAACTTTTCCACCTTTTGTTACTACTTTTTCATAGTCTATATAAAGGCTTTTTATTTCTGAAACTTGTTCTGATATATCAAGGTTAGCTGTTGCCATTCCCGCATCTAAATGCTCAAAAAATTCTTGTTGTAAAGTTTCTGGATTTACTCCATGTTTTTTAGCAGTTTCCTGTAGTGTAGCTATTGCTCCCGTTGATTCAACTAGAGCTGTAGCAGTACCTTCTCCTCCGTGTCCTCTATCTACTCTGTGCCCTATAGCTTTGAAAGTGTCACTATTTTTATCAAAAAATAATTGAATAATTTCTTTTTTTGCTTCTGCTATCTCATTAAAATTTTTAAAAATAAAAGCTGATCCATCATCAATTTTTGACCAAACTTCTGGTCTATTTCCCATCAAGTACCTACCAACTGCTGTATTTGCAGGGGCTGGAACACCTCCTTTATAGACTTTGATTTTACAAAAGTCATCTTGATATCTACTTGCTATTTTACGAGCACTACTAAGATCATTAGCTGTAAACTTTAAAGTTTTTTGATTTGGTATAAGATCAGGATAATTACTTTGAACTTGTTGTATAGTTTTATTAATAAAGTCCAAATTATCTAAAAATAAAACATTTGCCCTGCTACCTCTTGTTAGAGGTTTTTTAAAATCTTCTTGTAATGCTTTTAGCAATTTTTCAGCAAGATTTTTTCTTACGGCAGCAGTTGTCATTAAAAGTTCTTATACAAGTCTAAAACTCGCTTGATGTGATCAGGAAACGCAACACTATCTCTCATAGAAGTGGTGCCTTGATTTTGTATCGTAGCCCCCTGTAACACCTTTCTTTCCTTATGCTCGTCATGAAGATAATAACTTATCAAATCAAAAACGGCAAGTTTTAAATCTGCCGGAGTAGTTGCATACCCTGCGGTATAAACAATCTTTACTGCTCCTGGCCCTCTCTTCCAATTCGTGTAACCTGCTGAATTGGTACGAAAAACTGTATCTGTGGATTTATCTAAATAAAAGTCATTAGCTACAGAACTAAGAGATACATATGCACTTCCCTGATTCGGTCGCTCTGCAACAC
>VMHT01146537.1_pt1 | contig 15833 bp, 14 predicted proteins | sample 4693611 | NCBI WGS metagenome assembly VMHT01 (sample SAMN12280063, study PRJNA550983) | marine metagenome | isolation source: seawater sampled from same location over 5 years 0.02-0.2 micron viral filtrate | place: USA: collected off the coast of southern California halfway between the port... ... | reverse complement strand
GGTTTTAGCGCAGAAAATCAGCTTTATGTCATACAACACCAGGTAATCTGGGGAGATCCAAATCAATTAGAGGTTTGGAATGAATTAGATGAATATTTGAAAGGAACATTTAAGACAGAAGACAATAGAAACCTAAAAATTACGATAACTTGTATTGACTCTGGTTACGCAACACAAAATGTGTATGCTTTTTGCAAGCCAAGACAAGGCAGAAGAATCTTTGCTATTAAAGGTAGTAGCACGCCTGGCAAAGCGATAGCCAACCGCCCCACCCAGTCAGGAAAACAAAGAGTACAGCTATTCCAAGTGGGAACAGACGCGGCAAAAGACCTGATTTTTTCATGGTTAAATGTCGATGAAGTAAAAAATGGTTATATTCATTTCCCCAATTCTGTCGATGAGGAATTTTTTAAACAACTTACTGCTGAAAAACGAGTTGTAAAGTATTACAAAGGACAAAAACGCCTGGAGTGGAAACAAATTCGTGAAAGAAATGAAATCCTGGATTGTTTTGTCTACTGTGTGGCGGCTTATTACATTCTGTCACCCAAAATGGATGTCTTAAAAGAAAAAGCTATAACAGATGGATCCAGTAAACAAAAAAAGAGACCGAAAAGAGCCAGGCAGATAAAAGGACAAGGTTTCGTTAATTCTTGGCGTTAGATTGCCTTTTAGGTTTTTCTCAATATCTTCTATCAAAGAAATAAGCAAAATTTTATATGGCTAATCAATTTGATAGGGTTAATTATCCAACACAAGAACCTGATGAGTTAGTTTTAGGTGATAGATGGGTGTGGCGCAGAAACGATTTAGTAACTGACTACCCTGTTGCATCTTACGCATTGTCTTACGAATTTCACGAAGACAGCGGCGGTGGCGGCAGCCATAAATTTTCAATTACCGCAGCTGAGATATCGGATGCTTACATTGTGGAAGTTGCATCGGCAACAACCGCAAATTATTCAGACGGCGATTATAAATGGTACGCATTCATAACTAGATCTAGCGACTCAGAAAGAGTAGCTATTGACGAAGGCAGAACAACGATTGTCAAAAATTTTGCAAACACCAATGCAGATCTTAGAAGTCATGCAAAAAAATGTCTCGACAATATACAAGCTGTCCTGGAAAACAGAGCCACCATCGATCAATCTTCTTTTTCAATAGCTGGCAGATCTTTATCCAGGATGTCTGTCGATGAACTTTTAAATTTTAGAAACTATTACAAAACAGAATATTTAAAAGAAATAAAAAAAGCTAGGATCAAAAACGATCAAAGATCTGGCAACACAATAGAGGTTAAATTTTAATGGCCTGGTACGACAGATTTACAAGAAGGACTAAAAAAAGATCCTTTCCCAAAATAAGAAAATATCAAGGTGCCAACACTGGCAGACTGTTTAACGATTTTAGACAAACATCAACTTCTGCTGACGCAGAGTTAAAAGATCAGCTGCGCTTGTTGAGGGATAGATCTAGAGATCTAGCCAGAAACGACTCTTACGTCCAAAGATATTTAAACTTAATGCAAAGTAACATTATTGGATCTAACGGAATCCGTTTATCCATGAAAGCAAGAAATGATGATGGTTCGTTAGATCTTCTTGCTAACAGACAAATTGAACAACAATGGCAAAAATGGTGTCGCCTGGGCAGCTGCACAACTAACGGCAGATTATCTTTCATTGATTGCCAAAAATTATTTGTTGAATCGTTAGCCAGGGACGGCGAGGTTTTAATAAGGCACGTCAAAGCTAGAGACTCTGACTTTAATTACAAAATAGAATTTTTAGAAGCCGATCACCTGGATGAGAAAAAGAACGAAGATGCTAAAGGAACCAGGAACAAAATCAAAATGGGTGTGGAAATAGACGGCAATCAAAAACCGATTGCTTACTATCTATTCAAAAATCATCCTTTTGATAATACTTTTCAAAATAATCAACAATATATCCGCGTTGCAGCAGAAGAATTAATACACGCTTACATTCCGCAAAGAGCAGAACAAAACAGAGGTGTTCCGTTTACTGCGTCAGCGATGGCGAACATAAAATTATTGAACGGTTATTTAGAAAGTGAATTAGTTGCAGCAAGAACAGCTGCTTCAAAAATGGGTTTCTTCGTTTCAAGCGATGGTGATTCTTATGTTGGTGATGGAGAAGATGAAGAATACGTTCCAATTATGAATGCAGAACCAGGAACATTTGAACAACTGCCAAGCGGCATGGATTTCAAATCTTTTGATCCAGACCACCCCACATCTGCTTTTGAATCTTTTTCAACGCAAGTTTTAAGAAGCATTGCTTCTGGTTTAAATATTTCTTACCACGCTTTAACAAACGATTTAAGTTCTGTTAATTATTCTTCTCTAAGAGCGGGCGCATTAGAAGACAGAGAAATGTATAGACTCTATCAAAGATTCACTATCGATCATTTTGTCAGGCCAGTGTTTGAGAAATGGCTAGAAATGGCTATATCTACTGGATCCATATCAACATCACCAAATGTTAATCAGCCTCTGCCTATGAGCAGATACGATAAGTTTGCAAATGCAGCCAGCTTTATTCCAAGAAGTTTCTCTTGGGTGGATCCACAAAAAGAAATGATGGCATCGATCAACGGTATGCAAGCAGGCCTGGTAACTTTCCAGGATGTCCAGGCTAATTACGGCAGAGATGTAGAAGAATTATTTGAGATACACGAAAGAGAGAAAAAACTACAAGAACAATACGGCATCAAAACTGCTTATCAACCTTACGGAACTAAGTTACCAGTCGAAGCAGATATCCAGGGTGGAGACAATGATGCCTAAACCTACTGACGGCATGAAAGAAGAAGCCAGGAAAGGTTTAGCCTGGCGTGAAGAACATGGACGCGGCGGCACGAATATTGGCGCAACGCGAGCCAGGCAAATAGTAGCTGATGAGAATCTAAGCGATGACACTGTAAAAAGAATGTTTAGTTTTTTTTCCAGGCATGAAGTTGATAAGCAAGCAGAAGGTTTTAGTCCAGGAGAAGATGGCTATCCGTCTAACGGCAGAATAGCCTGGGCGTTATGGGGTGGTGATGCTGGCTTTTCCTGGTCAAGAAGCCAGGTAGAAAAAATGAAAAACGAAGAATCTAGATCTATTTCTGGCCCAATGAAAAAGGCGCTAGAAAACAAAGTAAAAGAACACAACGAGAAAGTTGGCGATGTTGCTTCTAAAAGAACCAATTTGCGAACTCTCTCTGCTGTATTCCGAAGAGGGGTTGGTGCTTATAAAACCAATCCTGGTTCGGTAAGACCAAGCGTAAGCAGTCCTGAGCAGTGGGCATTAGCCAGAGTTGGAAGTTTCCTTTACGTTTTGCGTAACGGAAAATTTCGATCTGGCAAACACGACACAGATCTGCTTCCAGCTGGACATCCTTTATCATCAAAAAATAGAGAGGAAAAATCTATGGACGAACAAGTAAATAGACATATCCTCAATGTGGAAGAGACCGATGATAAATACATCATCGAGTTTAAAAAGCATGAGGATGTTGAAGAAGATATGGATATGGAAGACGAAGACGATTTGTCTCTCAGGCCGTATCACATTGATGAAGAAGAAGACGAAAGATCTGCTCAAGATATTGTCTATCGAACAATAGATCTTTCTAAAGCTTCTTATATCGATGAAGAAACTAGAAGAGTAAGAATAGGCGTTTCATCCGAACTCCCAGTCGAAAGAGATTTTGGTATGGAAATTCTTTCTCACTCTGAAGAAGACGTGGATGCCGAGTTTATGAAAAGCGGCAGAAGCCCCCTTCTACTTGACCACGACATGACGAAAGTTATTGGCAAGGTTGAGGAATATAAAATTATCCCTTCTGAAAAACGCGCAGTAGCAGTAGTTCGCTTTAGTCGAAGCAAACTTGGAGAAGAGATTTTTAACGATGTCAAAGATGGTATTCGTCAAAATATCAGTGTTGGCTACAAAATAAATGGAATGGAACGTATAAGGTCAAAAGACGATGACAAACCTCATTACAGAGTAAGACATCAGCCGCTTGAAGTCTCAGTGGTAGGAATAGGTGCTGATAATTCAAAAGGTGTTGGCATTGGACGTTCTAAAGATAAACAACTAAAAACTACAAAGGTACAAGTTATGACTGAAAAAGTTGAAAACGAAATAAACCTTGATGAAGTTAGAGAAGAATCTGTTAAAGAAGCTAGAGAATCTTTCCAAAGAAATTCTAAGGAAATTATTGATCTTGCTTCTAAGCACAACAGACGCGATCTAGCTGACAAGGCTATTTCAGAAGGTACATCAGTTGAAGAGTTCAGAGGAATCTTATTAGACAATATTGCTAATGATAAACCTCTAGAAACTGCTGAAATTGGTCTTTCTGAAAAAGAGGTGCGTAAATTCTCAGTAATGAAAGCTATCAACGCATTAGCTAACCCTACTGACAAAAGAGCGCAAAGAGAAGCTGAATTTGAATTTGAATGTTCAGAAGCAGCTGCTAACCATTACGGAAGAACTGCTCAAGGCATCATGCTTCCACCAGAAGTTCTAACAAACTGGAACCAAAGGGACTTAAACGCATCTGACGATGCTGGTCTTATTGGACAGGACTTTAGATCAGGTGATTTCATTGACGCTTTGAGAAACGCTTCATCTGTATTGCCACTGGCAAGAACTTTGAACGGTCTTTCTGGCGATGTAAAAATCCCTAAAAAGACTTCTGCTTCTTCTGCTGCTTTTATTAGCTCAGAAGGTGGCGCAGCTGGTGAATCAGAGATGGTCATTGGATCTGTAAGCATGTCTCCCAAAACTTTAGGTGCATTCACAGATGTCACTAGACAATTAATGATTCAATCTTCATTAGACGTTGAAAACCTCATTAGAGATGATTTAGCACAATCTATGGCTATTGCTATTGATAACGCTGCTCTAGAAGGTTCTGGCTCAAGCGGAAACCCAACTGGTATTACCAACACAAGTGGTATCAATACTGTTTCACTAAGTAGTGCAGCTGCACCTACTTTTGCTGAAATGGTTTCTATGGAAACTGCTGCTGCTGTGGATAACGCATTATTAGGAAAATTATCTTACATAATTCACCCTAGTAATTACGGAACTTTGAAAACTACAGTCAAAGATTCTGGTAGCGGTATGTTCGTAGCTGAGAACAACCAGGTGAACGGTTACCCAGTTGTCGTGTCAGCACAATTGACAGCTAACAACTACGTCTTTGGAAACTTTGACGATTTATTAGTAGGGTTCTACGGCGGCTTAGACCTGACAGTGGATCCTTTTTCTGCTTCTACTACTGGAACAGTCAGAATTGTTGCACTTCAATCAGTTGATGTTGCAGTAAGACACGCTGTTTCTTTTGTCGCAGCAAGCTAATAACCGTCTTGGTTATAGACACAATGAAGGGTGGCGTTAAGTCACCCTTCGCAAAAAAGGAAAGAATTATGAAATACACAATATTGAAAGATACCGTTGCTGACGGTAAAAAAGTTTCAGCTGGTGATGTTGTCGAATTATCAGACGATGAAGGCAGAATCTTAGAAAGTTACGGCAAAGCCGAAAAAGCCAAAGAATCTAAAGTTGAAAAAAAAGATAGAAGCGTTGGCCTAGAAAATTCTGAAGAACCAAAGATTACAAAAAGAAAATCTAAATAATGGCTTTAGAATTTGATTCCGACTTTGCAGGTTACTTTGATGCCGACTTTGGACATGGCATACAAGCTACATACACGCCTTCTGGCGGCTCTGCATCGACAATCAAAGTAATCCTCGAAGAAGATTATTTTTCTGTTCCTGGCCTTTCTGTGGACGTGGAAGGCTCACAACCGATAGCCTATTGCAGAACTACAGATGTGGCCAGCGCAGCACAGGGAGATACCCTGGCTTTTGCTGCCAGGATTACAAAAACTGGAACACAAATAAGGGGCGCAACAACATTCCAGGTGGTAAGCGTACAACCTGATAACACAGGCATTACGATTCTTATTCTTGAGGAACAGTAATGGCTAAACATATTAGAAATCAATTAAGAGAAGCAGTAGCAACAACGCTTACTGGTTTATCTACAACTGGCAGTAACGTCAGTCAGTCCAGGATCTTTAACCTGGAAGAATCAGGACTACCTGCCCTAGTCATATACACAAAAAGCGAAGCAAGCGAATTATTAGTCATGGGTAGCGCAAGAGAATTACAAAGAGACCTGACCCTGGCGGTTGAGATCTATGTCAAAGGGATCCTTAACGTAGATGACACCATAGACAACATAACAAAAGAAGTAGAAGAAGCAATGGCCACCGATGTAACGCATGGCGGTTTAGCAAGAGATACCTTCCTGGAGTCAACCGAGGTTGAATTTAACGGCGAAGGTGACGTTCCTCTTGCAGTTTGCACAATGAACTATATCTTGAAATATCATACAGCTGAGAACGATGTTGATGCAGCTGTGTAAGAGGATTCTATTATGGATAAAAATGTGATGATTTCTCCTGACGGCCAGTCAAAGATTACTGTCTTTGACAAGGACGTTGAGAATTTAAAACAAAATGGGTGGACTCTTGAAGGAGAGTCTGTAAGTAAAAAATCTAAAACAGAGGACAAATAATGGCGGTATTTACTGGAAAAGCAGGCGTGGTGCAAACTTCGTCAAACGACATAGCCGAGGTTAGAAGTTACTCAATAACTGAGTCAGGTGACACAACTGAATCAACTGCTATGGGTGATTCAGCTAAGACTTATGAACCTACATTGACTGAGTTTTCAGGATCCATCGATTTATTTTTCGATGATACTGACACTAGCGGTCAAGTTTCTTTAACGGTGGGTTCAGAGTTTACTTTGAACTTAGGGCCAGAAGGAACTACGTCAGGTAAATATAAGTTATCTGGCACAGGTATTGTTACAGAAAAAACTATAACTGCTGCTCACGATGGCTTAGTTGAAATGACAATTGGCTTCCAGGGTGACGGTGCTTTAAGCATAGGATCATACTAATAGATGAAAGCTATAGACAACGTAGTTGCTCATTTTGACGCGCAAGAGATTAAGTCTTTTGAGGTGTCAGAATGGGGATCAGATGGTCAGCCTTTAGAAATTTTTTCTAAACCGCTTACTTTGGCTGAGTCAAAAAAACTTTACAGGATGTCTAACGATAATGATTTGGAAGTTATGGTTCATGCAATCATAACTAAGGCTTTAGACAAAGACGGTAATAATTTATTTAGCTTAGCTGATAAACAAAATCTTATGACTAAAGCAGATGTTACCGTTGTTGCAAATGTAGCTGGCAGGATCTTAGGGTCAATGACCCCAGAGGAAGCTGAACAAAAGTAAGCACCCAACCTGATCTTTTCGCGCAGTTCGCATTAGCAGATAGGTTGGGTTTGACAATAAGCCAGGTTGAAGCGATGACCACTGATGAATTTCAGATGTGGATAGCCTATGTAAAACGAATAAACGAATTGAATAAACAAAATGGCGGAGAACTTAGGTAATTTAGCGATTGTTATAGGCGCAACTGATAAAACCAGTAAAGCGTTTAATAATATAAACAGAAATGTTAGAGGCATTAACAATCAGCTTAGTACGCTTAGAAATGTTTTTATTGCTGCGTTTTCAATTCGTGAAGTTACCAGGGCAGCTGATGAGTTCACAAATCTTAATAACAAACTGCTTGCTCTTACGGGGGGCGCATCAGAAGCAGAAGAAGCCTTAGAAGAAGTAAAACGAATTGCCAGGGAATCAAGATCAGATCTTGACGCTGTTGGTGATCTGTTTGGAAAGATTGCTTTCTCAACGTCTGAAATGGGTACTTCTTTACAGGATGTTGCAGCTGCAACCCAAACGGTAATGAATACATTCGTCATGGCTGGTGCATCAGCTATTGAAGCTGCCAATGCTTCCAGGCAACTTGCACAAGGTTTAGCATCTGGCACTCTAAGAGGTGACGAACTTAATTCAGTAATGGAGCAAAACACAATCCTTGCTCAATTATTAGCTGACGGTCTTGGTGTTTCCAAAGGTGCGTTGAGAGATCTTGGTGCAGAAGGTTTAATTACTGCACAAAAAATTCTACCTATTTTGATTGGCAAGGTAGATGAAACAACCCAACAAATTGATGATATGCAATTAACCATTGGTCAATCAATCACGCTGTTAAGAAATCAATTTACAATTTTCTTAGGAGAAGGATCCAAAGTAATACCAATCAATATTGCTATTGCAAACTCGATCAAAACTATAGCTAATAATTTAGCTGCATTTCTTATACCAGCGTTCACTCTTTTGGCAACGACAACAATACCGTTGTTAATAGGTGCTTTACGAGGCCTGTTTGCTGTCCTGGCAAGAAATCCCTTTACGTTAATAACAACAGCAATTGTTTCAGCTGGTTCTGCCCTTTTTGCTTTTAGAGAAGAGTTAATGAAAACTCTTGGCTTAATGGCCAGAACGGAGATAGAAAATTTAGAGCAAAGAATTGAAGAAATAAGTTCCAAACTTGAGAGAGCCACAAATATTCAGATGGTTGGACAAGCAAAAAGAAACAATCTGTCCAAAGAAGAACAAGACAATCTGCGTAAAGAATTAGCCTTATTAGAAAAAAGATTACTAATGTTGAAAGGTACTAACAATTTAGTGAATCAACAAGAACCGTCAGCTTTTTTTGAATCTTTCACAGGCGCAATGAAAAACTATGAAGACGGTATAGGTGATGCAAACTCAAGAATACAAAAAAGTTTTGAAAACACTTTTAAAGGTATAGAAAAAGTATTTACCAACTTTTTTGCTACAGGAAAAATTGGCATCAAAGATATGGTTAATGTGTTTATATCAGAACTAGCTAAATTAGCTGCACAAGCAGCCACAGCGCAGCTTATAGGTTTTATAATTGGAGCTGCTGGTACTGGCCGCGCACCAGATCCTAGTCTCGGTACACCTGTCCCGCCCTCAAATATGGCGGCTAAAGGGGGAACGGTCAGACCCGGATCACCATTTATTGTTGGTGAAGAAGGAGCAGAACTCTTTGTTCCAGGAAGAGTTGGCACAATTGTTCCAAATGGTGCAATGACAGCCAATCAGTCCCAGGCTCCAATCAATGTTAATTTTTCAATATCTGCTCTAGACGCAGAAGGTATAGATGAAATATTAGTGAAGAAGAAAAATTTATTAGTTTCTATGATGTCACAAGCTATGAACCAAAAAGGTAAAACAGGTTTGATATGAGTGGAACTTACCCTACTACAAAAAAACCCAGCGTTTTAAATTTTATATCTAACAGGCCAACGACTGTAGACTACACTTTGTCTGGCAAAAGATCTGTTAAGTTATCTGCTTCTCAATATTTTTCTTTTACGATCACAATGCCGCCAATGAAAAGATCTGACTTCATGGAATATTATAGTTTCCTGGTTAAGCAGAAAGGATCCTTTGAAACATTCACATTTACATCTCCGTTAAATAATCAAGGCTTAGTTGACGCAAACGATACTGTCCTGGTAAATGGAGTACATGCAATAGGAGATACAACTATAGATCTAGATGGCTTTACTGCTTCACAAACAGGAGCATTCAAAGCTGGCGATATTATAAATTTTGCAAATCACAACAAAGCCTACATGATTACAGCAGATGTAAATTCAAGCGGATCCGCAGCTGCAACCGTAACTATAGAACCGCCATTACAATCTGCCCTTTCCGATAATGAATCTGTGAATTCGGTTACGCCCAATTTCACAGTATCTTTAGTGCAGGATGATTTGCTTTACAGTACAGACAGCAGAGGATTATTTGCATTAAGTTTTGATGTAAGAGAGGTGTTGTAATGGCCAGGACATTAAGTTCAGGAGTCATATCTGCAATACAATCAGAAGGCATTCAATATGCTTACCTGGCAGAGTTTGGTTTTAGCACGCCAGTATATTTAACAAATCATCCAAAGAATTTATCTTTTAACAGCAACACTTTTGTTGCAGACGGACAGCTATCTTTTGAAGATCAAAAAGAAGAAACAAGCAGCCTGGAATATTCCAACATAGTCATTACCCTGGAAAACATATCCGACACGATGAGAACAAATTTAAAGGCAGAGAACTATGTTGGCACAGAAGTAATTCTTAACCTGGCATATTTAGGATCTAATGAATTAGTAAGTACAACCTATGAAGTTTTTAAAGGCAGAATAAGTTCGGCTGCTCTTATTGAAAGATCTAACAAAGCTTTTGCAAGCATTCAGATAAGTTCGCATTGGGTTGATTGGCAGGCGACTAAAGGAAGAACTTACACAGTAGAATCACAAAATGCAGTTTATTCTGGAGACAGAGGATTAGATTATGCTCACAGAACTAGAGAAAACCTTGAGTGGGGTCATAGTTAATGGGTGTTTTCGAGATCTTAACAATCATTGGCCTGGTTCTTGGTGGAGTCCAGGCTTATCGTGCCAATAAGCAAGCCAGGGATCTAAAAAGAAGAGCAAGTGAACTGTTAATCACTAAGTTTGGTACAGGTGAACATATACCTGTTTTATACGGTAGACGCAGAGTTGCTGGCACAGTGCTTTTTGCAGAGACAGTAAATCAGAAAGATCTATTTGTCGTCTATGCGTTGTCTGTAGGCGAACTTGAGGAAATACATGGCGACACAATATTAATTGATGGCGACAGATTAGATAAGCAATCCAGATTTAAAGGCGATAATTTCATAATTAGAAACGATAGATCTGAGAACTATGGATCTGGCACAGCTCTTTTTGGTGCAATAACCGAAGATAAAAACAGAGTGCTTGATGTCACAGGCACGACCAACATTAAAGTCATCAACAAAGAGAAAAAAGAAAACGCAAAAAATTATTCTATGATTTTCAATCTGCATCATGGATCCACAACACAAACAGCAGATCCTTTATTGACATCAATATTTGATGGCCAGGACAACAGATCTACCTGGAGCAGTGATCACAGATTACAAGGCATAGCGTATATTGTTGCTCATTTTCAGCATAAGACCGATGGTAGATTTAGAGGTTTACCAGATCTAACGGTAGAGATTGAAGGCCGCAAAGTTTACGATCCCAGGTTAGACTCAACTGAAACAGGCGGATCTGGATCCCACAGAAAAACAGATACAGCAACTCACGCTGGATCATCAAACCCAGCTGTCAATTTTTTAGATTACATAACAAATGCTGAATACGGTAAAGGGATCCCTTTTGCAGATATCGATGTCCAAAGCTTTCAAACAGCAGCAGATATTTGTGATAACACAGTTGCCACGCTATCTGATACAAGTTTTTCTGTATCTTCTGGGCAGACAGGTAATAAGCAAGATAAATTAATTATTCCTATTGGATCCATAGATAATTTTTCTAATCTTAAAATAGGTAATAGCATTACCGTTACCGATGATTCAGATTCTTCTAGCGTGGCCAGTGGACTTATCACAGGCAAACATTATTTTGCTGGCACAGATGGAATTATTGATCATTACGAATTGAACATGGCTCCTGGATCCGTAGCATCCACCTTTACATCTGCAAAAACAGTCAGTGCTACACAAACGCAAAAGAGATTTGAATACAACGGTGCTGTTGATACATCTGAAACAATAATGACTAACGCTAATGAGTTCCTGGCATCTATGCGAGGTATGCTTATTTATGAGGACAGCAAATATAAATTAAAGGTTGAACACACCGTTTCATCAGCAGCACTAAATATATCTGAAGACGACATTTTAGAAGAAGGCATACAACTGTCCTTAGAAAACAAAGAATTAAAATTTAACAAAGTTGAAGTAAGCTTTTTTAACGCACAAAAAAATTATGAAAAAGATTCTGTTGTTTACACTGGCGAATCAGGAGATAACTTTTTATCAGAAGATAACAATGAAGTTTTGGAAGAAAAAGTAGAACTGCCAATGGTTACCAATCATCAGGTTGCTTACAATCATGCAAAATCAATTTTATTTAGATCCAGGAGACAAAGACGTTTGCAATTTACAGGATCTCCTAAATTATTGAATGTTTCTGTAGGTGATGTCATTGGAGTGACTCACTCCAAGTTTGACCTGGCAAGCAATACTGATCAATTCAGAATTACCAAGATGACCCTGGAAAGTAATCTCAATGTAAAAGTTGAAGCTATAGAATACCAGGCAGATATTTATGGTTATGCAGCACCGCCAGCTGAGAACATAGATTATCCAAATCAGGTAGTCGATAGAACAGCAGTAACAAAACCAAGTAATCTTACTTTTGTTGATAAGGATCCTACATCTGGGATCCAAGCCTTTCTTAGTTGGGAAGATGCAAACATCTATCCTTCTAGATTTAGAGTCACAGTCCGCAACGAACAATTTGTAAAAAGAACTGTTGCACAATCAGACGGATCTGCAACAACAGTCGATACGACTTATAAAATAATTGGCGACTCAATATCTAATCAAACTATGTCCTTCCTGGAAGCGGGTTACATAGCTTCTACAAATTACAGTTTTGCTGACGGTACGTTTACTTATAGCCAGGCAGGTATCAGCGGCAAAGATCTATCTGCTCTTAAATATCCATTTGATGAACTGTTTGCGACAACAGGAGATGGATCCACAGCTGCTTTTACTTTTAACACCGCCCTTTCTGGCCTGACTACTGCAAATATTGTTGCGTTCATAGACGGCGTATATCAGGCACCAGAATCTTTTGCCTTTAACACTTCAAGCAAAACCCTCACTTTTGATGCTGCTCCGCCTAATTCTTCTTTAGTTGAAGTCTTTATGGACGATGGTATCGAAGTCTTATCGGTTACTTCAACAGGACAAACAGCGTTCAATATAGATCCAATATTTGCCGTAGATAATATGTTGGTGTTTATTGGTGGCGGTTATCAAAAAGCAGATGCCTTTTCTATTGCATCGGCAATAGACGGCATAACTGTTACCTTTGACGAAAGCATTTCATCTGGTACTAAAGTGCATTTTGTTTTAATGCCTGAAAAAGTTGAAGGTGTTGTTTACACAACCATAACCGATGAAACAAGTATAGATCTAACCAACATAAGAATTAATGATGGCTATAAAGGAGAAGTGTCTGCTATCAATGCTTTTGGTTTTGAATCAGAACCAGCAACAGTGACTTTTACAAATTCTCAAAGTCCAGTTCAAATTAAATACGATATTCCAGATTCTTCTATTAATGCAGCAAAAGTTGTTGATACGTCAATCACGCAAGCGAAACTAGAATCAGCAGTCAGTACTGCTTTGAATACAATACCAACACACACAAGCGATATAGGCACGCTACAAGTCAACGTAGCTGCTTTGCAGTCTACAGTTAATGATTCAAATACTGGGGTATCTGCAAACGCTCAAGCAGTCACGCAACTTAATACATCAATAACATCTACAAACACAAACGTAAGCGCAAACGCATCATCAATCACTACCTTGAACACAAGTGTCAATAACATTAGTTCAAGCGTCACAAGCTTGCAGACTGCCACGACAGATTTACAAGGTAATGCTTCATCTTCTTTTGTTTTACAAACTGATGCTAACGGTGCAGTTTCACAAATGATTTTAGGATCTAATGCTCAAGCTGGTACAAACCCAACGTCTATAATTAAATTTAGAGCAGATACATTTCAGATCACGAACAATTCTACAAGTACAACAGCACCTTTTACGGTTTCAGGCGGTAGCGTAATAATTGATAACGCATTTATTGTTGATCTTACTGCTGATAAATTGTCAGCAAATTCTTTGAATGTTGCAGGTAAAGCTGTTAGCGGTACTGCTGGTAACATAACAGGTTCAGCAGGTATAAACGTGACTAACTTATCTAACGATACAGATACAGAAAATACTTTATCAACTTGGTTTGCTTCTAATCCACCGCATTTTTACAACAGCAAATATATGACGCTTATAACTAGCGTGACATGGACAACGCCAGCGTTTTCTGGGACTAAAGAATATATAGTGACTGCACAAGGACAGCCACTAGGTAGTTTTGGTGGCGATGAAGATACTGCTGTAGTTTTGCTGGTCAGAAAGACAAGTTCTGCTACAGGTTATCTAAGTTCTAATTCTGCAAACTTTGATGTGCAAACTGGTGTTTTTAATGAAGGTTCTTTGGCAGGTAATGCAATAGCTTTATCTGATAAATTCGATGCAGACGGTAGTTCTCAATATTTTGCTTATATGTTGATGGCAATAGATGATTATGGGTCAGGTAATAAAGGAATCAGTGACGCATCAATTTTAGTTTACGGTTTAGGTGTTTAATGAGTACAGCAACATTTAGAAATGACAAGCTAACAGTTTTAAAAACTACAATGCAATATTTAAGAGATAAAAGAAATGCCAGGCTAAAGTCTAGCGATTGGACACAAATGCCTGACTCTCCTTTATCAGATAGCAAAAAACAAGAGTGGGCAACTTACAGACAACAACTTAGAGATTTGCCTGGAGAATACACAGACAAGGCCGAAATCACAGATATAGTTTTTCCAACTAAGCCTGATTAACAGATTGTTGCAAGAAACAAAAAGAACAATAGCATGATTGGCTATGGCTCTGACTAAGATACCTTCTGATTTAATTGAAAGTAATTCCATAGGTATTACTCAGTTAAACGTTTCAGACGGTACAAATGGCCAGGTTTTGACGACAAACGGATCTGGTACTTTATCTTTTTCATCGGTTGGAAATACAATAGTTATAGCCGCTGATTCTGGATCCAATGACACTGTAAATCTAGCAGAAACGGTCACATTCACTGGTGGCGAAGGTATAGATACAACAGTATCTAACAACACAATTACAATAGCTGGAGAAGACGCAACAACATCAAACAAAGGTTTAGCTTCTTTTGCCAGTGCAGATTTTGATGTTTCATCTGGTGCAGTAACAATAAAATCAGGCGGTGTTACCAATACACAATTAGCAAACTCTAGCGTTTCTTATGGTGGTATATCTTTAGCTTTAGGTGCTTCGGATGCAACGCCAGCCTTTGATTTAAGTGACGCTACTAATTATCCTACAAGCAGCTTAACTGGCACAATTACAAATGCTCAACTAGCAGGATCCATAGCTAATTCTAAATTGGCTAATAGTTCAGTAACTCTTAATTCTCAATCATTATCTTTAGGTGGATCCTTAACTTTAGATACAGATAATATCGGCGAAGGATCTTCTAATCTGTATTACACAGATGCAAGAGTAGCTTCTTATTTGACTACAAACTCTTATGCAACGCAGAGTTATGTGGGCACACAGGTGGCTAATCTTGTTGATTCTGCCCCTTCTGCCCTGGACACTTTAAATGAACTTGCAGCTGCACTTGGTGACGATGCAAACTTTTCTACAACGACAGCAACTAGCCTGGGCAACAGGTTAAGAATTGACGTTAATAACCAGGGACTTTCAAGCACAGAAAAAACTAATGCTTTAACTAATTTAGGGATTAACAGCAATTACTCTGGCGTGGCCGCACAGGCTACTGCCCTGGAAACTGCCAGGACAATACATGGTGTGTCATTTGATGGGACGGCGGACATCTCGTTGTCCGAAGAAATACAAGACACCGTGGGATCTATGTTCAGTTCTAATACTGAATCGGGTATTACGGTTGCTTATGAAGATAGTGATGGAACAATAGATTTATCTGTAGGCGTAGATGACAGCTCTATAGAAGTATCAGCCTTAAACAATACCTTAAATGTCAAAGCATCAGGTGTAACAAATGCTATGTTAGCTGGCTCTATTGCAAACTCTAAATTAGCTAACTCATCAATTACAGTTAGTGATGGAAGCAATACAACGGCAACAGCACTTGGCGGAACTATTA
>VMHT01071682.1_pt1 | contig 15834 bp, 29 predicted proteins | sample 4693611 | NCBI WGS metagenome assembly VMHT01 (sample SAMN12280063, study PRJNA550983) | marine metagenome | isolation source: seawater sampled from same location over 5 years 0.02-0.2 micron viral filtrate | place: USA: collected off the coast of southern California halfway between the port... ... | reverse complement strand
GTTTGTGTAACTAGACTTTTGTTTGGAACAATAACAACACTGCGTCCATAGTTCTCAACACTCTTGCTTAGTGCCGCAGTCATTAATGTTTTGCCTGCGCCTGTTGCAATCTCTTGTAGGCTTTGTGGATTTGTTAGGAACTGATTAATTGTTTCTACTTGATAGTCACGCAACTTAATAGGAGTACCAGCAGCAGGATGTCCCTTGGGCCAAAGTGTATCCGCAAATGTATCCTCTGTCACAGGCTCTAGTTCAAAGTCTGTGTCATACTCTCGTAAATCATTAAGAGTTACATCATATCCCTGTTGCTGTAGCACAGGCAAAATATCCGGAAGCAAGTTTATATAGGTTGATCCTCCCAGTTGAAAGAATGCTTTCTTTCCATCCCAACGTCCTAGTTTAACAGCGGGCAAGTAACGTGCATAAGGAATCTCATACTTGAACATATTACTTAACTTACGTCTAGTATCCAAGTCCAAGCCTTCGATCTTACAGTTCACTTCATCTTTAACGTGTAGTATTGCGGGTTTCATCTGTATCCTTGATAGCTCTGCATGTATTCATTATTATACATAATTTCGTCTAATTTTGCAAGCATTTCGCTAGAATTAAGTAAGGTTGTGCAATGGTTATTAATATCTGCACGTTGTAAAAAGCGCCTGTTATCTTCTAATCTTTCAATTATGTCAGAACAAATTATATCATGTGCATTATATAAAACTTGTTTGTTATCATTTAGTAGTTGCCATGTTCTTTCAAATGGATCTTTAATATACTGGCTACTATAGTTTACAATGTCTGTAAACATATCAAATCCAACTCGTTCCATACTATTACACATAGCATAACCACTTACAATTGGTATATTATATGCAAGTATTGACCACAGTGTTTTTTCACTTATATGACATGCAGTTTCAAAAAAACTTACTTCATTAACTATATTGAATACACTGTTGCTCATATACGGGTAAAACAATTTTTCAAAAACATTGCCCGGCACAAACACATCACTAGCAGTGCCTAATTCCTTAAAGGGTAATCCAGGTCCTATAGAGTCTACAAAGAGTTTATGTCCAGTAATTCCACTTGTCTCTGTATTAAAACATGCAGTGTAGTGATAATCCTTACTATCGAAATTAGCATTAATCCAACTACTAGCAAGTATTCTATTAAATCTAGGTTTATTATTATAACTACAAAACTTGTATTTACGACTGTGTTTAGCAGGAGTTGTATCTGTAAATCCCTGTAAATTTAATGTAAAACTAGGAATGTATATGTTATTTTTTGTGGTATCCACATACATGTAACTATCATATATCCAAGTTGTACTGTCTGGATCTATACAATTATCCACAAGAATATTCTGACCATAGTGTTTTTTACACAGAGCAGCGCGGCTTTGATTGTAGTCTATTTCATAATAAGGAAAATGATCTACAAGCAGTACACAGTCTTGTGTAATAGATTCACCTCTATATTGGTGTCCAACAATTTCACGAAATGTGTTTGGCAATTTCTTTTGCTATCCTTTGGTGTCCCTCACGAAGTGGATGTCCCATTATACCGTGTGGCATACCATATACCCATTCAACTAGTCTACCTACATAGTTATCCATGCTATGAAAATAGTGCGGATCTATCCAGGTTGCACAATGCCAGGAATTATATTCTCTGAGAACATATTTTTCCATGGTAATGATCTGTGTTTGCAGTTTATTACATGCCCAGTCTATATCCCAATTACGGAATACATGCGGGTCGTGATTTACAGTAGCACTTTTGCCGCCTATGTCTATACGATCTTCTGTAGTCCACGCTACAATTACACAGTCAGGGGTATTGGTCTCTAAATATTCCACAGTAGTTTGTAGAATGTAGTCATTACTAGCACCGTTCCTTGCAAGATTATCTACACGATATCCCATTAGGTCACCTAATATATAGGGCCACGCATGTTTGGGATCGTCTAGTTCATCACCGTAAGTAAAACTATCGCCTATTGTGTAAAGTGTTTTCATAATATTTATTATAACAAATAGTGAGCGGGCAGTCTATTTCTAAACTGCCCGCTCTTTGGTACCGCGATTGGAGGAGAGAGGAGAGAGAGGGTCGCGGCCCAAAATCTTATAAGCGTTTCATACAAGTGCTTTCTGCAAGAGCACGCCAGTTGTTAGGACTAATTTTCATAAGGTCAGCAACCTTAAGTGCCATACGCAAACTAACTTCGCGGAACTTATTACAGTTCTCAGTCATAAAGTCTACTATCTCGGCTTCCTGTTGCATGTCCATGCTGTAGTCCTTAAACAGGTCACCAACTGCCGCAATCTGTTTTACACGCAGGATCTTATCACGCATAGTGTCCAGTGTGAGATCCAAGTAGTGACAACGTGATTGCAATGCCTCAAGATGATCTTGTAATCGCTTGCTCTTAACATTCTCAAACTTGATGTTAGTAATAAAGCAAGCACTGCCCTTAAACTCAAACTTATCAGGTATACCTTCGTTACGCAGTTTGTTAGACTCTGCGTTCCAGTATATCATACGCTTCTTGCCACTATCCAGTGCAGCCTTGAGAATGTTCAGTGCGAGGTCATCCATCAATACACTGTCACAGTCATCAAACACAAGTACGTTGCCTTTATCACTGTACTCATATAGTTTAGCATAAAGTCCTAGTGCAGTCATTGCACCCTTTACTACCTCATACTTGCGCTTCTGATTGGTCATATCTCCGAAAAGCGAACTTTTGCTAAGTTCTTCTTCAACACCGTAACTTTTACCAACACCAGGAGGTCCAGTTACAATTAGCGCACGGATATCACTTGCAACAAGCGACTTGGTCATCTGATCAAGTATCTCAAAACGCTGACTTATCTCACCCATGCGTTCCTTGTCTTGTGCTTCTGTGAATGAAGAAGAGGCAGCAACCTCGACCTTGACGTTTTCTTGCTTGTTGAAAACATCTTGTCCAACGAAATCCAGTTGATCCTGTGTAGTCTTTATGCGTACTTTTGGAAATTCCGCACCAAAAACACTAGACCCATCAACTGTAATGTATCCGCCGTTTGCGCCAAACTGAAAATTCTTAATAACAGGGAAAACAGTATTCTCAACTGTGCGGTTCCTGTACTCTCCGCTTTTTACTAGAACGTATGACATGTCTCTCTCCAAATCATTTATTAAAACTATTCACATATTGTAACATCTTATGCAGCAATGTCAACCTTTTTAGTAAAAGTATTATACAGACTTTTATTAAAATAAGCAGGATAATACTCTTTGGCTTCTGCAATTGAAGACTTCTCTACACTGGTTTGTTTGAGTAAATATTCGTTACCGTATGTTGTAAACAACCCCCGGTGCATCCAAACAAATTTAGGTGTCACCTTGGTAACAATACCAAACATTGTTCCCGACTTAACAATATCACCAACTGCAAACATTTTGTCTCTCCTCAAAATCAACTTACTCTTTATAATAGCACAGTATAAGGATGTGTCAACCTTAATAGTCAACTTTATTTTTATAAAGATGGTTACGACCTTTATTAGTGTATATGTTAACACTAGCAGTAGCAGCAAGACTGCGAACATAGTCAACGTGCAGTTGCATATAATGCTCAGTACCGCGGAATGTTTCGGCTATTGTTCCATCTACTCTTTTAATAACAATTTTATACATTTTGTCTCTCCTCAAAATCAACCTACTCTTTACAATAGCACAGTATAAGGATGTGTCAACCTTTTAATTGTATTTTTTTGTTAATAATTCTAGCATGTTCTCTGCTTGCTTCTACTCCGGGATGCATATCAATTTCACTAACTGTAGGAAGATGTTTAGTTGTATCCTCTATACTATCAAATACTTGATTATTAATCCAAATACTAGGATCTAACTTATCTATTAGTTCCATTGTCCTGTTAAGTGTAAAGTTAAACCCGGCTTGTTCTATAGCAGGATCCGTTTTTGAATAATTTGCAGTTTTGACACATAAAGGTAAATCATTCATTATAAATTTTCTATTAATAACACTCATAAAGTATATAAGTTTTATGCCAACGTGCTTACAATGTTCTTGCAGCAGATACATATAGTTTAGTGTATTTTTAAATTGGCTGTATTTGTTTGGAAAGAATTTAGTACATGGATCTTCATGGTGAGGCAAATTAACAATGGTACCTTGGTCATTTGTTCTCATCCATCTACTATAATTACTCCAGCCAATAATTAGTACATCTGGCTTAGTGTGTGCCAAAAAATCCAGTGTAGTAATAAAAATTCTATCATTACTACTACCGCCCACTGATAAATTATGGTCAGCATTAATAATATTGCTCCACTTTACTTCAGGCGTATCATCAAAGTAAAACTGATCTGAATAACTATCACCGTTAATTACTATCATGCTCGTACTATTCCTAATTCCCGATAGCAATACTGCACACACTGAGCCTGCGCACGACAATCTTCCAGTGCATTGTGTGCGGCAAATGCTATTGCTTTACGAGGATCTTTGGGCATTAATTGAAACAATGTGCGACTATCACGCACATTCCAAAAGTTCCAGGGTAGGTTATGTCCCTTGCTTAGTAGTAAATGATCCAAGATAGTAATATCAAATCCATATCCCTGAGCCCATACTACGTCTACACCCACTACCCACTTCTGCAAGTCTCTTATAAAGTCATCAACGTCAACACGATTATCATCGCCCAGTGCTTCCTCCCAGATCTCTGCGTCCTGTTTACCCCACCACTCTATTGTGCTATCATCAACTGTGCGTCCAAGCAGTGTTTGTTGATCTACATTAAGCCTGTGATACATGTCTGCATATGGTTCTGCATCTGTAAGTGGATCAAACTTAATAGCACCCACTGTTAGTATTACTGTATCTGCACTAGTGCCCAGTGTTTCTAGGTCTATCATTCCATGTATAGCCATTTATACTACCTCATATAAGGGACAGTTAAGATCCAAATAATGCTGTCTATTTGCTAGTAGTCTATCCTTAAGGTCACCATAATTTGGTATTCCTTGTTCAAGCACTGTCCTGTTACTTTCAACCATATATTCTATTCTTTTATCGTCATTTACTGCATCATAACTGTGATCAAATACATCATCAAATACATCAAATCCATAGTGTCTTAGTTCCTGTACATGCCACTGATTGCTTACATATAATGCAGGATGTAATGAAATAAAACACTGTGTGGTCTTTTCTGTTATAAAATCATAGGGCAAATTGTATCTAGTTTCAGTTACAACACTGAACTCGCAGCGGTTATACACTGATTGTAGTTGTAGTAAATTCTGTGCATTACCCCATGCGCCTGATTTATTATTATAGTCCTGTGTTGTCCAATCATCTGGATGATCATATATATTCCAGCCCTGTGCTTTGTAACTTATAAGTCTACTGGGCATGTGTTCTAATAATTTTACAGTTTTATCTCTGTGCGGTCTGCGATTCATATTTAAACACAAAAATATAAAATCCTTATCGTTATTAAATGTAAATTTACTTGGAATATCTGATTCGTGATACAACCCTCTGCGCTGTTCGTAATGAAACCGAGGATAGTATACAAAGTTTAGTTCTGGATAAATCTCACTAATATTTTTATGCCATACATAAAAAATTACTTGCTTGATATCCTCTTCATAATGTTCTTTATATTTTTCAAGTTCTAATACTTTACCATCTCTAAATGTTAGATCGTCCTGCAGCCATATATGTGCAGGCAATCTATATGTGCGTATGGGCCAGCCAGTGTTTGGATTATGTAAACTAGTTAGTGTTTCGTTTTTGCCTCTTAATTGTTTTAATCCCTGCGGCGGAGGTATATCTTCTAAACTATACATTCCTTAAACTACGAAGCGCACCTTCTACTCTAGTTGGATACTTGCCCAAGTATGTGCCTGCTTCTAGATCACCTTTATTGATATATTCCTTGTGAAAATGTGCAATGTCCTCCCAGCGTTCAAGCATAGTCTTGCCCATGTTATCAAAAAATGCATCGCTAAAAATAGGATCGTCCTGTTTATAATAAGCATAACTAGCCATCAAATAATATGGCACCATCATATTTAGGTTTTCCATAAACAATAATGCTGCATGCTGATCCCAATTTCTTTTCTGTCTAGGCAGTGCCATCATTTACCCCATAAGTTTAACAGATCCATTCTAAGTTCGTCAATCATTTGGTCACCAAATTGATCAAAGAAGTAGTCTCTGTTATAGTTAATTAACCCTTGCAAATCCTCAAAAATTTTCTGCATTTCAACTGCACTCATGTGTTCCTGGGTAAAGTGCCAGTTGCTATCCACCATGTCCTTCATGCGAACAACATTGTCTAGATCATCATATGCTTCATCAAAGATATAGTTGTAGGTTTCGAATCCATAATGACGAATGTTCTCTAGCGAATATTGATGCGCACACATTAAAAAAGGATGTCCTGCTACAATAGCATTAAAAGTTTTTTCTGATATAATTCCAAATTGTTCTGTGTATTGGCTTTCACTAACAATAGTAAACAGTGCAGTGTTATAGTTTTTACTCATTGCTAATAGGTTAGCAAGATTATCATAGGTGTCATCATACTCTTGAACACTTAAATTAGGATACATTAGCTCTATACCCTTTGTTTGCAAACTTACATTGCCAATCTCTAGCATGCTATCCAAGGCTGCGCGATGTGGTTTATATATACGTTGCGGGCAAACAAAGTTGTACTCAAAGTCTTTGTGTTCTCTGCTAAACGCTTCTCGCAATACATCTTCTGCACTTTTATAACTACACCAAGTTTCATATTGATGACTGCTAAATTCTATTAAATGAAAACTGTCCTTGGGCCAGTCTTTTTTAATACCCAAGGGCCATATTAATACAATAATCCTTTCCATAGGAAAGTTATTTTTTAAGAAATGCTGATGTAGTTTAGTAAGTTCACCTGGGACTTTATGATCTTCATAACGTGTCAGCATGTCCTGTAAATTAATTACTAATCTATACTGTGGATCATCAAAGTTGCAATCATCCACAGTTTCTGGTACAGCAACATCCCAACCATAATCTGTAATAGGATAGACTAGAGCAGCGTCATGTATCTCTGCTCTAGGAAAAACTTCTCTTACAATTTGTGTCCAGTGTTTATGCGTCACTAAATCGCTCTTCAACACCTTTAATATGTTTACATTTACGCCAGGCTACACAGTTACATTCAAATCCATAATCGGTCATTTCAACTGTGTATGCATCGCCTTTGCTGCCAGTAACGGGCCAACAAACACCCACGAATGGATGTCCGCGTGTTTCGATAATGTCACTAGCATGTGCCATTAAGCAACCTTACCAAGGATCATTGACTTGTCCAAGCGTGTGCGTGTTGCACCATACGGTGTATTACCCCAGTTCTGTACTTCAACAGTCTTGCGGTTAACTTTAGTCACAATACCGACTTTTTTAAGTCCACCATACTCCCAAGCAATCTTGTCGCCTTTGACAATGCCAGCGCCTTTGCGCTTGCCAAGGAATGTTACATGTGAATTGTACTGCTGAGCCAATACATGCATATCTGATGTATCAGTAATTTTACGCATGGCATCCAATGCCGCTTCAAGTTCTGGTGAATAGTTCATTTGCTTTTCTCCAAACATTTAACTTACTATTAACAATAACACATATACAGAGTGTGTCAACCTAAAAGATGCTTACTACAATATTTGCCAAGCATATATATCCAATAATAGCAATCATTTTATTATACCTTTGCTGACCAGTATTCTTCCCAGGCTTCACTACAACAGTCTTCGATTTCTGCAACACACCAGTGTGGCACAAGATTCTTTTGTTTTACAGCCTCAGCCATTACATCAGTTAGATGTTCACAATTTCCAATTGCTTGTTCAATAACATCGAACATCATTTCTTCACCATCAAAAACGTAACTTGACATTCCCATTTCCATCTCCTTAAAAACAACTTACTCTTTAATGTAGCATGGATAGTAAATTTGTCAACTGTTTTGGGGCATTTTTCCTGTGATTGAAAACATTTTTTTCATAATGCATTGCACATCTGAGGCTGTTCTAAACCTTGTGACAGTATCACCATTATCAGTAATACCTGGCATTTCTATCATATGTTCTTTGTAGAATACAGCACATTCAAACTTGTTGTTGTGGTTAACTTCGTCAACAATACTTAACTTGTAGTCAGGACCAAACCTAACAATTTTCTGATTTGGCAATGTCATCTTGCATCTCCTTATATAACAACGATCTTAATTCATTACTGGTTTTTGGAAAATTATTTAACTTAAAACAACGAATTTCGTAACCCAAACTTCTTAAACAATTTTGTACATAAGCCTCATCTACAATAGTCAAACAAGGACTTGTTGTATTTTTTCGAGTTGTTACTATGTCATCGATCCATTTATCACAACGTTTTTGTAAATTATGATATTGTTGTTGTTTTTTCCAAACTGCATGATTAGTCCTAATAGTATTAACATCAGCATCAACGGACAATCCTAGTTTTTTAATACACCCAATTATTGCGTTTAGAAATACATCTTCATTGTCATCAAAAAGACTATCGGTTGTCATATCAGAATTAATATTATATTTGTAGCCGGTTGCTAAAAAATCTGATATCCAAAAACTAATCCATTCTCTTATAGCCCAGTCTTCTTCATTTTTCCAATTTTTGTCCACTTGAAATTTAAAATCTGGAAATATATTTTTTAAACTTTGCTGAATATTTAATTGGTCTGCTTTGACAAATTGATTAACAAAATAATCTAATTCATGCCCTTTAACAGGGCTAATTATTATATCACTGTTCTCTGATAGCAAGTGATCAAAGGTAAAATGTTTTTTCCTTTCCTTGCTATCTCGATAATCGTGACTACTGCCGTTGGGATTTATTATAACATCAGTGTGTGTATATAAATCGCTATATGCATATATTGATTGGATTATATAACTACCATAGCATCCCGCGGGCCATGTAACATGTATTTTAGGCTTTATCATCTAGCCGTTCTTCAAACGTAAGTTTAATAAGATCAACTTCACCGTCAGCAAGAGTACGAGTTTTAAGATACCCGCCTTCAACCAGTGTTTCAATTGTTACTAAAATACCTTTACCAATACCGTAACGGCTACCAATCCAAAATCCAAATACAGTGCCTACTGTGTAGGCAATAGCATACCAATATACTGGTTCCATGTTTTTTCTCCATAACATGCCACAACACGAGCGTTGTAGTCAGTTTCATTATTTGCCAAGTTTGCTAGATGCTGCATCCAGATACGTTTTGTATCTTCGTCATCGCAGGTTAGAAGCACACTAGCAATTCTCTCTGCACGTTTTTGCTGTCTATATTCACTAAACGGTCCCATTAGAGTTCCTCCACAATCCCTAAAACTTCGGCTGCACCTAGTGCGTATGCTGTATATATAACAAACACACCTGCAATGTCATCCATTACATAACCTGCACTCCAAAGTAAATAACAGCCTAACAAACGCAATGCACTTTTTACAAGACTAATGTAAAAGTGCTTCTTGCTGGGATCAACTGGTTCCATCTTTATTCTCCATCATTTTAAGTACCCAATGCAGTTCTTTAGCGCATTTATTGTACCATTGTGCATCATGTGGATCATGACACTTGTTTGATTCATCTATTAACTGTTTCATACGAACTTTTATATATGCAACAGGATCTTTTGCTTTGCCTCGTCTCATACAAACAAAAACGCTAGTAGTCCTAGCCCAAGTATCCAGGGCCAAAGTTTCCAGCCCAAGCGAACACTTGCAATTACTACTGTAACAACTAGGGCAATTGTAAAACCAAATGCAAGCAAATGAATAAAGATATCCAATTTATCATAAAGCAGTTCAAACGTGCCTTGTTCAGTTACTTTAATTTCCATTAACGTGTGCCTCCAATTGGGCAAACAGTTTTAAGAATTGTAAAAGGATCGTTCGCACGAAAGATGTTGCACTGAAAACCAGTCTTGCGAGCCATTTTAATAGCCTGCTCTAAGGTTTTATATGCACCACATGTGTAACGCTGATTAATTAAATAAACCTCGTACAATAACATTATGCTAACTCCTTGGATAACAGTCTATGAAATGATTGTGCAAGTGGAGTAAATCCAACATTACAAACTACACTACAGTTGCCATCTGCATCTGCAATAATGTCTCCAACGCTGATGCTAGTCATCTTTTCAAGGCGTGTAATACGATCCTCAGGACCAATGTTTCCAACTTCAAACACATGCTCCAGATCATCAGCAACAACTTCTGCTACCTTAGTATAACAATCATGCATTATACCAAGACGCACATCGCCGTCCATCATCGCTTCCAAACGAGCCAGGCTCTTTACATGACAACGGTGACCTTCTTTGTTGATAAGATCACTAAGGTCTTTGTCAATAACAATCTGGAAAACTGAAAAAATCTGGGGCATATCTCTCTCCTCAAAAACAACTTACTATTAAACATAGCACGAATACAGATTATGTCAACCTTTATTCTTCACTTTTTTCTGCATCCGCCTTCTTAGGACGACCAGGACCGCGCTTCCAAATGTTTGTTACCAAGCCTTCAGTGCGCTCATTAACAGGGCAGGTAGTTACTTTGCCGCCTTTAGCGAAATATTCAGCCATTGCTGCATCATATGCCGCTTGTTCTTGTTTATCCATAACCATCATTATAGTCTCCTATTTTAAGTAAAGTGGACCTGTCCACTGGATTTTGTAGCCACCATCTAAGATGTTACCACGTGCGGCGTTGCGAGCAGGAGCGTTCCAGCCTGCCGCTTTAAGGATATCGCCTTTGCGAAACTTGTTATCTTTATCAGTGTTAACAATAAATCCCCAAACGCTTCCGCCTTCAGTAAAGATTTTGATATACTTCTTACCTTCTTTAAAGTCAATGCGTGACTTAAAACGATCAAACATATCATTTTGCACACTGCTTTTTGGCTCACCTTTAGCACAAATATTCTGCCAAATGTCATAATCATTAACAATATCTTGGATCAATGTTTCAATTTGCTGTTGCATTAGTCTCTCCTCATTTCCAACTTACTCTTTAATATAACACAGTTTTGAGACTTGTCAACCTTTTTTAGTATGTATGCAAGTTACCAAAATGCGTATCCCATGGGTCTGGATTACCATGAAATACTACTATACTACAATCCTCAGGATCAAGCCATTCTATGTCAGGTTGAAGGTAGTCGTTTGGATAAGTTACACTAGTGCCTCCGTGTTTTGTGCCGCCATGCAGTATTTCCCACTTGTAACTCATAGCCCAATCTCTGGGCCACCAGTAACTTTCGCGTGTCTTAAACCACCATGTTAAGTAGTCCTGATCACCTCTAAATCTTCTGACTATATCTTTCAAGTTTTGGTCAAAATATTCAAATATTTCTGTATTGTCCTGTGGATTAAAACGCATAACACTACTATTACTTACAGGATATTCTGCTATAAATTTACGATTAAAGTCCTGTAATATGCAGAACTTTCCTGGCTTATAGTCCCAAAACTTTGCAATATCACCTGTCAGTATTGTATCAAGATCCAGATAGAGTACATCATCATCAATCCAATCAACATAGCGTAGTCCTGCAAAAATTGCACATTTATACCACCACTTTTGTCTAGGACCTGACAAATCCCACCAATCAGGTAATAATACTGCACGGGTATCTCTTAATCCTATGCCTGTCACTCTAGCGGGATCATCTGTAAATACTGTCAGTCTTGTTGGTAGACTACAGTGTTTGTCTAACTGATGACGTTTTTGTTCTATATGTCGATTACTAAACTTATTGCCAGCAAAAACAATTGCTACATCTTTCATGTAGCATCCCACCTTTCAATATCTTCTTCTGATAGTAATTCACTGCGACCTTTCCATACTTCAACAATATGTGCTGGTTTGTCGCTGTCATTAACGCCCTGATGCCAAACGCCTTGAGGAATGTCCACAGGATTAGGAGGTGTTAATTTTTGTCGCGTTGCACCATCATATGGATTATTATTGCTAGTGCTTGTAAGCACATGCGCAACACCACTAACTAAGTTCCAAGTCTCACTGCGGTACTGGTGCCTTTGCATGCTTAAACTACTGTGTGGAGAAATAACAAGTTCCTTAACTTGAAAACCATCACCTTTGTATAGTTCTCTGTAATGCCCCCAATTGCGTAAGACTTTGGGCGCACGCCATTCTTCAAGTATCCAACTGCTACTATTCTTTTTATCCTCACCACCTACACCGAACACAAATTCAATGTTGGGTGTATACCTATAGTCATGCTGCTCTGGAGTGTTACCTGTTCCTCTATCGCCACCATTAGCAAACACAATATGTTCTGCACCCAGTGTATATGCTTTGTGTATTGCACCACTAGCACTGCCGGTACTGTCATCAAAGTTTGAAATTACACGATCTACCATGCGTAGATTCTTTACAATACTTGCACGTTCTTTAATGGGCATAAAGTGTCTACCCTTTTTATTAGCAAGCCAGGCATCACTGTTTAATCCTACCCAAAGTTCATCACCTAGTTGTTTTGCTGCCTCAAAGTATGCTATATGTCCACTGTGCAGTGGATCAAATCCACCTGTTACTAAAACTATTGTTGTCATTAAATCTCTAATAAATAATATACGCACTTAATTATTCTATTTATTATACAGGAAGTTGGATCAATGAACAATATATATGTTGGCTGGGACAGCCGAGAAGACATTGCATATCAAGTATGCGAACATTCAATACTAAGACGCACATATAAAGAGTTTGTAAACGTTGTTGCTTTAAAACAAAATGATTTGCGAGAACAAAAAGTTTACTGGCGTGAAGTAGATAAACTAGCAAGTACTGAGTTTACATTTACACGATTCTTAATTCCACACTTAAACAACTACAAAGGACTTGCTGTATTTTGCGATAGTGATATGGTATTTTTGACAGACGCACACCATTTATTTCAAAATGGATACAAAGATCCTAGCAAAGCAGTATGGGTAGTAAAGCATGATTACAATCCACCAGAAGGGTTAAAAATGGATGGACAAATGCAGTTGCAGTATCCACGTAAAAACTGGAGTAGTTTTATGATCTTTAACTGCGAGCATCCTAGTTGCAGGAACTTGGACCTAGAGACTGTAAACAGTGAAACAGGCGCATACTTGCATAGATTTGAATGGTGTGATGATAGTGAGATTGGCGAACTAGGTCCTGAATGGAACTGGTTAGTAGGACATTACAAAGAACCCATTGATGGTAAGCCAAATGTATTACACTATACAGAAGGTGGTCCTTGGTTTGAAAACATGCGTGATTGTGAGTATGATCATGTATGGAAAAAGGAAGTTATTAACTTGTATAGTTCATGAACTTTATACAACATCATACGCAGTATCTTGATAGTTTATTGCCCAGTACTGGTGGCACAGACGTATATGAAATAAGAATACATAATCCATTTAGTATAGACAAGCATTTCTTTTATGATGTTCCCGCAAATACTCCTATACTAATTAATCAAGGATATGAAGAATATGACCTTGTAAAATTACAGGATTACCACAACATCGCCCCAGAAAATTACACAGGAATTTTTGCTGACACCCCAGTAGGGCGTGTTTGCACTGCACTGGAATACGCAGGTATAGAACAACATATGTGTCACTGGGCTAGTCCAGACTTTTATACTAAAGATAGAATCCCACTGGACTGTACAATAAACTTCCATTACTGGGATGAAAATAAGATGCGTTATCTTTTAGGCATAGGTGATATTCCAACAGCAAACTACAATAGAGATTTTAAATATCGCTATGCAGCACTAAACGCTGGCAATCATAAAAACTTTTATAAGATTGACTTTGTTTATAAACTCTGGCTTGCAAACTTATTAGATAAGGGACTAGTATCCCTTAATAATTTTGAAGATACTTGTCCAGATCCTACGCTTATTGAAGAATATTGGTTAAGGTTTCCTGATCACTTTACAGATTTATTGCCTTTTGAAAGAGATTGGAATCCAAATACTGAACAACAAAGCAGTAGGGATTACAGTGAATTACACAATGTAAAAATATTAGCAGTCACAGAAACGCTGATAGAAAGTAATTACTGTTATATATCCCCTAAAACTTGGAGAGCAATTGCCTGCAAAAAACCTTTTGTGGTTGTGGGCAATAGGGGATTGCTTAAAAAATTACAAGACATGGGATTTATAACGTTTTCAGATTACTGGGACGAAAGTTATGACACATTAGAATTACATGATCGCATGGATGCAGTAATTGAAATACTTAAACAGGATCCCGATTTGACAGGTGTAGAAGATATACTGGAGCACAACTACAATTTACTTGTTAACACGGACTGGACAAACAATCTAATATCAAGTATACAGAGTGTCATCAATGCTTAGAAGTTATATGACACAGGGTATTGCAATGTTTGAACATGCGCAGATATATGACCAATCTGACAGTGGCGTATGTGAACTTATGCGTGTTGGCAAGGATTATATTCCTCTAGAGTTAGGTAAAAGTGCAAATAAGATCATGGATAAGGTACGCATACCTGAGGAGCAAACTCCATGGCAACAACGTGAAGTTGCATGCGGCAACTATTTTTATTTATGGAGTAAACCACTTACTAATTACTATCATTGTATATTAGATGGACTTGGATGTGTGCATCATTACTTAAATTTGAAACGTAAACATACTGATCTTACGCTATTAATAAATCGTACGCCTCGTATGGGACTAGATGATTATCCGCCTTTTGTTGCTGAAATGTTGGACTTGTTGGATATTCCGTGGCAGTACACAGACAGCACAGTTGATTATGAACGCTTGTTTATTGGTGATACGCTAAATCAAGATGCAAACGGAAAACGAACACAAGTAAATCCACTGCAGTGGCAACTTATAGATACACTAGTAAAACGTGCTAACCAACGTGTTACAATGCCTGTATATAAAAAGGTATATCTTAGTCGCCGTGCGCATGCAAACCCACTAAACAATCGTAAACAAGTTATAGGAGAGGATAATACAGTGAAACGTGGTCTTGTAAATGAAGATTCGGTTGTTGATATTTTGACGGATCAGGGGTACACAGAAGTGTTTGGGGAAAATTACACACTTGCGGAAAAAATTGTACTGTTTAGTCAGATGCACAAATACATAAGTGCAGCAGGCGCAGGTGTTACTAACATGCTTTGGGTACGAGATCATCCTGTAAGTGTTGGGGGTATACACACTCCAGGCTTTGGATTTCCAGGACCTAACCATGAAAGACATATATGCGCAAATCGCCCCTATTGCAAAGCAAGTATAAACGTATACAAAGGTATGGTAAAATTTGAGGATCCTCAGCCTACAAAAGGATATAATCATCCATGGCGTATAGAAAACTTAACAGAGTTTCGTGCTTGGAGCGAAACTATTTAACACACAAATAATAAGGTCTATGCTTAGTTTGACCTGGCATTCTTTCTACTTGTGTAAACATTGAAAGTGCAGTTTCATAAAATAGTTCTTCAGTATATCCAGTATCCATTGTCCACTTGTGCCCTTTACTATCCTGCTCTGTAGGAACCTCAAATAAAATTGTATCTGCTTTGCTTGCAAAGTCTTTTATTAAACGGTTCATGTCCATGTATTTTTCTGTACGATTATACAAGTGATGTATAACATTAAACACTGTCATAAAATCATAATAATCACTTGCATTGTGCCACTGTTCAAGATTTGTATAC
>VMHT01061618.1_pt1 | contig 15837 bp, 16 predicted proteins | sample 4693611 | NCBI WGS metagenome assembly VMHT01 (sample SAMN12280063, study PRJNA550983) | marine metagenome | isolation source: seawater sampled from same location over 5 years 0.02-0.2 micron viral filtrate | place: USA: collected off the coast of southern California halfway between the port... ... | reverse complement strand
GTGGCGCTTGGGCTGGTGCTCCTCCCGCAACCATACAAGAGGCTATTGATAGATTAGCAGTCTATGTTACAAATGAGATTGCAGGTTTAGGCGGGGCGGCACTAATTCCATGATGGCGTTAATGGCTCTACTGGCGTTCATCGCAGGGTTTGTGCTAACATGGCTCGCTACGATTGGCGATTGAAGGCGCTGTCTTGCCATATGTGGCCGCACTCTTTGCACTGCCACAGGCTTATGCGCTTACGGTCTTCATCAAGATAACGTGCTTGTAGCCTTCTTGGTATGTGCTTGTGTGTGCAAGCCCTACACTTCACTGTGAGTTTGTCAAGGAGTCTTCCCATCACTCAGCACCTCTACGCCCGATGACATCATCAATGCGTAGGATAGCACATGAGACTTCTGTTGCTCCGTTAATAGCACTGCGAATAAGCGATGTTGGTTCATATATACCCACCATGTCACGCACGCCTCCATTTTCTACGTCAGGGCCATAGAACTCAGGAAGTTTGTGTCGCATAGCCAAGACTGTATCGAGTGGGTCATAACCTGCGTTCTCAGCGATGGTAGCAGGGATGGCTTCAAGTGCGTCAGCAAACGCTTCAATCGCCATCTGAGCACGTCCACCAACCTCAGAAGCGTTAGCACGCAAGTGAGCAGCGATACCGACGTATGTAGAGCCACCGCCAAAGCGTATGGAGTCGCCGTTCTTGACCAGTGACACAACACCCAATGCGTCGTCAAACCCTCGTTGAATCTCATCGAGAGTAGATTGTGTAGCGCCCTTCAGTATCAGTGTGGATTCTCTGTGTGTAGTCATACACTCCTTTGCTAATGAATTGACATACAGATACGGGACATCGTTGTGAATAACACGGTCAATGTGACCTATAGCCGTTGTTGATGATGGCTCAGGAGTCATGTGGATTGGAGTGTTCATCAATTCGTTTGACAGTCTACGCATCGTGCTCTCAGGCACACGTTGCACGACAGAGATACCTTGTTTGCGTAGATATGCAATCGCAGTATCATGAACAGAGTCTCTACAAACAACGACTCCAGCGCCACAATTGACCACGGCCTTAGCCGCCTCAAGCAGTTTATCTCGACCCATCGCTTGGACTTGGCTGTAGGAGTTTGCATCGGACACCTGAACAGATACGTTTGCGCTGTCTTTGCCTTCGGTCAGGCCACCATTGAGAAGTAGTATCTCCACACCATCTTCGTTGTCCCAGTTACGAAACTCATCCCCACCACCGATGAAGTCTTTGTCAAGCACTACACCGTTGTAAAGCCATGAGTCAGCAAGAGAGCCACCGGGAACAGCCAGTGTCTTCACGTCACGAGCGTTTCCTATTGTCTTGATAGTCTCAACGCACAGGTTAGCAACCTTCTCTTCGGATGCTTCAAGCGACTTACCAGTAATCGCAGTCTTTGCTATGTCGAAGAGTATTTCATCAAGGCCATCGTGATAAGGAGCACCAACGTCCATTTCGTTCAGGCACTCAACAGCCATGTTTCGTGCTGTTGAGTAACCCTTGATAATCACGTTAGGGTGCAAGCCCTTACTGAATAGACCCTCTGAGTTAGCGAGCAATTGACTCGCAAGAACGACTGTGCTCGTAGTGCCATCGTATGCGTTTGCTTCTTGCATCTTCGATACTTCTACCACCATCTTGGCGGCAGGGTGAGCAGTGTCTACTTCTCGTAGAATGGTAGCACCATCGTTGGTCACGATGACGTTACCACCACCGTCTACCATCATCTTGTCCATACCTAATGGCCCAAGTGTCGTTCTTACAGTTTCAGCGATACGCTTGACTGCTTCAATGTTTAGCCTCTGTGTTGTATTGTTATCTGTCATACCCAATCTACCTCAATTTCAACTATAGAGCCGTCGTCCATACTTCGGCTCTTTACAATGCCATTGTCACGACCATACATGTAGAGGTCATATGTCAATTGGCAGTCTTTGAGGCAGTAGTCGGCTACCTCAAGGAATTTACCTTCACGCCATGCTGTTGGTGCATCGCTACTTTGCATACTCTTCGATGAGTCGAGAGTAGAACGAACAAGAGTGTCAAGCGTCGTGTGAACCTTACCCACACCCAAGGCTGCTTTATCAACCAACATCTTGGTATCAATGATACTCTCGCTCTTACCAATCAGTTCACCTGCTGTCCAGCAGTCCAGTGCGGCGTTTAGCACTGGTAAATCGAACTTGCGAATGTTGTGACCGAGAATCTTACCACCATCGTCAATGTGCTTCTGTAAGTGGTCGCCTAACGTGCGAGGATGTAGGTCATGCACTGTAGCGTTAGCCATCTCTATGTCTTCTTTAGCAAAGACGTGACCATCGTTGCCATCCCATGTGGCGACGACTGTAGGCTCAAACAAACTGTGCTTGTCCCAACCACCTATCTCCCAAGAGAAGTTACCAGTTTCAATATCGAGTGCCATTACATCGCTCATGCTCATGCCTCCGTGTATTCCCAGTAAATGTATTCTTCAGTTTCAATCTTGAGTTTGAGATTATGCTGGTTGTTATCTTCGCTCATTAAGCCCACCATCCTACTGCTTTGTTGATGAAACCGTAGTGTCCTTCAGGTTGGACTGGCGCACCATTGTACTCAGCCCAGCACTTCTCACTACAAAAATGTCTCACACCTACAGCGGTGTGGTCATCGAATTTTGCTTCTTTCTCACAAAGAACGCACTTCATGCATCCACCTCCTTCTGACGGATGTAAACGGTAGAGCCATCCTTAGCCGCATCAAACATGTGAGCACCCCACTTGGAGAAGCGATTGAACGCAGTGCCACGAGTGACCTGCTCAGCAATACAGTATTGCTTGATGACAGCCGACTTCTTACGCCAGCCTTCGCCACGCTTGTCCAACTCAACTGGTGCAACTGTGTTGTACGCATTAACCCAGTTCTTAGCATGGTTGGCCTTCTCGGTTTGCTTAGCGCCGACTTCGACCTCACCTTCAAGCCATAGAATCAGATTCTTGAACAGGTCATAGATAATCTCCTTCGCCATGTCAAGATGCTCACCAGTGATGACCCACTTCTCATCCATCATGGCGATGTGAGTAGCGAGGATGACTGAGTAGTTCTCCATAGCGGGAATAAACGATGCAACGACGTTACCGATAGCGAAGTTCAAACCATCCAGTAGCGAATACAAGTCCTCAACCAAGTCATATGTAGCCACATAGAATGACTCGTCGGCTGTGAACATCTCGTTCATGACAGACTGGACAACATCTTCTTGTTCTTCACGAGTCATGCCATCCCATTCAGTGAATGAAATCTCAGTCAGGTTCAGAACTCGGTCACGCAGTCGCTTCTCAAGCCCAGTGAAGTAATCAATAATCTCCTCGTAGGACAACTTTTGCTTAGGGGTCTTTGTGAATGCACGTTCCATACGTTTCATACTGACTCCCATACGTCTGTCCATGTCCCAGTCAGACCAATACAACAGAACACGTTGGAAGATACCCTTCGTCAAAACATACTCCTTGACACCAGCAGGTGGGTAGGTTGTAATCCACAGTGAGACAAGCGATTCCGTCTCAATACGACGACCACTCAAGTGCTTGACAAGGATGTTTGAGTTGCTACCAATCGGGTTGCACGCTGACTGTAGATACAGGACAGTCTCTTGCGAGTGCTTGCCGGGATTGAGGATGATACTACCCTCGTCAAAGTTCAGTGCCTTCTGACCAGCAAGCATACCCTCTGTTTGCACAGCGACTTGCTCTTTCTTACCGTTCTCATCTACCACTGTCTCGTTGGTAACACCACCAATTAGTCCAGCGTCAGACCCCGACGTATACATGTCCTGATGCAAACCACAGTCCTTCAATACGTCACCTACAAACTCCCATGCTACAGACTTACCAGTCCTTGATGGTTGAATCCAAAAGACGTGGACTCGTGGGTCAAGGTGGCTTGCATCCCACGGTATGCGAATGAAAGGCGCTGCTATCTGTCCTTGTATGTAAAAGAATGATAGCATCGCTGGGATGTCGTTGTCAATACTCGTTCTACTAAATCTCTCAACATAGCCATCAAAGAACGGATAGTTCTTGACTGCCATGTAATCTTGTGCTTCTCTCATAATCTCTACCTCTTATTGTTCCTTTATATATCAACTTTCAATCTCGATTGTCTTGATTGTCCGTTGTATCGTCTGAACATTATACTTCTATTCTACTCAGCATATAATCATAGTGTATAGACAAGACATCGGACAGGCTATACAACTATGTGCTATGATGTTGCTTTAAATACCCCGCTTGCGCCTGACGTTTCGCTCAATATGAACAGGCGATTCGCTGGTCAAAACATTGACAATGAGTTGCCTTTTCTTGTCACCAAGCCCCTTTACTTGCTTCAATGACTCAGGGAAACACATCTCTTCCAAGTTACCACACTTATCCAGTAAACGCTCAGCCAACTCAGCACCTACGCCCGGTATTGTAAGTAACATGTCTACACGCACGTCATTCGTAGATACCCTACGAATAGCATGAGCACCATGCTTACTGGCTGGTTTGTGTAACTTGTTGTGCAACTTTGTGACGAACATAGCCGCTTCGCTGACGTTGGCAGTGAAGAAAACTTGACAGTCGAAGTCAGCCATGATGCGAGCAATCGTGCCAGTGAGTTCGTTTTGCACCCTACTGTGTGTCAGGAATCGACCTTGTTTCTTAGCGAAGGCAACATACTTCGCTATCGAGCCATGAATGACGAGGAAGAAGCGCTCATAGTTGGCATCCATATTGTCCAGTTGTCGCCATAGATGACCGCTGTGGCTTGATTGAAACAAGTCTGTAACACTCTTTGCTTCAACGCAAGCAGCGCCCAACAGATAATCACCAACGACGAGAGGTTGTCTGACGACGTTCAATCCTTCCTTTTTGGCTCTACGCTCTATTGATTCACATAGCGCCCCTCTTTCGTTTGAGTCAATGATTAGGTCAGGCTTAGGCATTATTCTTCCTCCGTTAATATGGGGTTCTTGATATGACTTTTACAAAACATACTATGTTGTAAACGAAATTGTCTACATGCCTTTCCTTTCTCTGTCAAGGATTTACAATAGAACTCTTTCTTTACCTCCCCTTTCCCTCTGCAAGAATAACATATTCTAATGTAGCCTTCAAAATATCGACTTGGTGGAACTGTTCCCCTATTCCCTCCACAAATACTACACGGTAAAGAAGGCATCATGAGTCACCTATACTTCCATCAAAATATCGACATCTACCACTGCAAAGCCCATCGTATTCAAGCGTGGCACACGAAGCAGCCGAGTAACCGTTGTTACCAGCACCACCAAAGACGATGTTCTCTACTTGTTCACGAGTAATACGAGGGGAGTAATCAACCCATCCCTGTTCTTCTATGATGGCACAGATTCGATTGACATGCTCGGTTTTCACGTCATCCTCAATGGCATCAGGTGGATAGAACCAACGCAGTCGTGCGGCGAGGTACGATGCTAAGTGGAACCTCGCCTTGTGTGTCGGGTTACCTTCACCGAGGGCTGATTGTGCAAGACATGGGAGCACAATGATGTCACCCAACGTGATGTCAGGTAGCCCCTCGACTTTCTCAATCGTCTTCTTGAACGGACTTTTACGCTCTGCTACCTTTATGGCAACATTGTTTTGACCATGCTCTATGTAACCGCTATCAGGCTCTTGGGCTTTCTCCATCAGGCCATCATGCGTGAGGTTGAGAATGGAATCAGAGTCAAGTGGTATGCTCCAGCATCCTCGTCTACTGTTGTATGAGTTCGGAATGCGAATCATACCTGACGTATCGAAGGCAACAGTAGGGTCGTTGCAAGAGAGTGACAGTTTCTTGTGCCACGAGGCTATGAGTTTCCTACCACCCTCCTTGACTCTCGCTACGCTGTAGCCATCTGATGGAGTGTGTATGTTCTGTAGCGGAATCCAAATGTGGAAACCACCACCACTGAACCATACGAAGTGTCGAATATCTTCGCTAAGTAAAAAACGATGTAGCCTTTTAACCTGTTCGTGCATGAACGAAAAATCTACCTCAGCACCCCTCTGCTTGAAGTCCTTACAATCGAAGTCCATGACGAAGTGACGGATGATTGGTGTGTCGTAGTCTACTCTGTGGTTTCTCGGTGGCTTAGTTGCACGATAACCGTATGCTGTGAAGTAGACGTTGCCACTTCCGTTCTTGCCTTTCCAGTATCGTTCCAACTCTTGCCAGTCCTTTACGCAGTAGCGACCACCCTGCTTTCCGTTTGAGGCTATCTCAAGCACCTCACGAGGAAAGTCTAGTGTGATGAAGCCCATTGTATCAATCCTCTACGCTTTCTATGAGTGTGACTCGTTCTAACACTTTAGTGATAATATCCTCTAAGGTGTCTTCAATGTGCTCTAACTTCAGCCTTGATGGATGTATGATGACTTCAAAGAGCAAACTTGCCACGTCACCTATACCTTCATGATAATTCTCAATTAATATCCGTGATGTGGTGTGAACTTTAACTCGTTTTGAGAGAAGGGATGACTCAACTCTAAAATTGTAGGAAGGCCATATCTTACCCAGCGCAGCCTCTAAGAGTCTACAAGCAACGAACAGTCCTTCTCTATCCACATCTTCACCTCACATATCTTCAGGGTCAATAGCCAACTCACCCATCCACGCTGGACACATCTCCATGAAGTCACACCAAGCACACTTATTCTCGTGAGCCTCAGCAGGGAAGTCATCTTTCAGGTGTGCATCAACCAATCGCACGAGTCTCTTCTCTACAGTCTTAGGAGCATAGCGACCACCCGGCCCTTTCACACTCTCGTAATCCCATAGAGGGCCGTCTCCTCCATTGATACCCCCACCGGGGAACTGCCAACCCCAGCCCACCACAGGTAGGAGTTCAATGTGTGGACTGTGTTCAAGCATCATGCGATAGAACTGCATCTCTGCACGCATCTGAGAGCGTTTACGCTCAACCCACTTACCAGTCTTCAACTCCATCAGGATGATACCAGTGTGGTCTTCATCAATGAAAATACGGTCAATGTAACCCTTCATGTGAATCGGCACTTCCGTTCCGTCACTGGCTACTACGATTCGCTTTGAGTGAACTTCTACTTCATTGGCGATAGGGAACCAATCTCTTGAGTTGTCTTGCATGTGTAACAGCCGTTCAAACTGCCAGTCTACATACAGATTGAGTTGAGGCTCTTCACCGAAGACGTAAGGCGTAGGAGGCTTGGGTAGCGACTTACGCAACTCCTTCTTCGCTAAGTTGAGATTGCCTTCAGCGATAAGGTTGTTCACCGTTTTTAGATTATCAGACGAGGCTTTCCAAAAGTATTCAACTGCGTCGTGGACGTTTGACCCACGAATATGATGGTCTTGCTCTTCGCCTCTCATCCCCAGTATCTTCTCAAAGTAATACTGCTTAGGACAGAAATCGAATGTACCGAGTGACGACTTCGATATGCGAAGTATCTTGTCAGTCATCTCTGGTTGCCAGTTGTATAGGCTCTTATCGTATGACTCAAGCATCTCAGGATATTTGTATGGCTCATCTTCTTCTTCATTAGGATTCCAGCGCATCATTCATCATCCCTGAATTTGTTGTATCGTGGATGAGGCACGAAGTTACGAGCCGCCTCGTAATCGAATGGTGTTCGCTTAGATGGATGGTGGTAACGTGGCTTCAACTTATCAAGTCCTGAGTCCTTGTATACCTCATCTGTTTCCTCGTCATTCATTGTCAGGCGTAAGAGAATGAAGTAACCAATCAAGTCTTCAATCACATCAATGTCAGACTCGATGGTATCGCTTCCACGCATGAGTCTACTGAGTTTGTCATCAATCCTGACTCTTAACCCAGCATCAGGAGGAAGGTCGCTGAAGAAGCGGATAGGGTCAAAGGCACTGTCACCATACTGAGCATTCTTCTCAGCAAGTAGGTTCACTACTCTACCTGCAATCTTGGCACACTTGATTTTGAAACTCTCTTCTTCAGTCATTCTTCCTCACCAACATCGTCTTTACTGTTCCTTTTTATATCAACTTCAAATGTCATTCCAAACTCAGTGAGTTTGGTTTGTCTTCGTCCATCAGTTGTCAGTCCGTATTCGTCCAGTGTTGTTTGTCTTGTCTTTTTCATTTTGTCACCTCAAAAATATGACTTTGGCATTGTTGCTCCCGAAGCAGCGTCAAGCGCCCAGTCAAGGCTCTCGTAGATTCGCATGAGTTTAGACTTAACCATCACACTGAGCACTTTGTCCCAGTCTATGGCGTAGTTCTCCAACTCCGCTTTATCACGGAAAGCAACGAAGTCTACCTTCTTTCGCTCTCCTTTGAGTGTGTAGTAGTCAGGCACGTCATTGTTGAAGCCCTTGACATAAATCCATGATACACTGTCTCCTTTGCTCCATCGCTCTTCAGCGTTGGTGGCAACGTGCTGGTTGTAATACATGGCGGCTTTGGCTGGTGCGGGTAGGCTCTTGTAGTCCTTGAAGTCCATCGTCAATCGAGACGAGCAAGCCACGTCCTCAATCGGTATCTCACCGTTCTTGACTTGGAGGCTTATCTCCCTCAGTACATCAGTAACAGCCGTCTCATCAGCACCAGTGCCTACCATTTGCATAGCCACTCTTTGAATGCGCTTGGTCAAACGTGAAGAACTGGAGGCTTTGATTTCATAGCCAGCAATCTTCATCTCACCTTTGCTCTTCTCAGGCCACACCTTGATACCGAAGTAACGATTCTTCACTGGCGCAGTTGTCCAGTAATCGAAGTAAGCCTCAAGTTCAACTTCCATTGTTGGTAACTCAAGTTTGTCCTTAGCAGTCTTGGTCAAGTGCTCTGCGAGCGATGTTGCTTTATCAAAGGGAACTTGGATGAAGGCTGAATCTGTGTGACCGTAGAGTGATTTGTAACCCTGCTCTTCGCTTTCAGTCAGTAGATGGTGAATACACTCACGCCCTCTGTGTGTGATAGCGGCGGCTATGTCGTTGTCAATCCACATACCTTGCAGGGCTTTCATACCAGTCATACCGTAGAGCGCATTGACGAGAACCTTCGCTGCTGTTTGCATCATGTCGTAACCGAGTTTCTCATCAGGGTCTGTAGCCTCACGCATGAGCCTTTTGTATTCAGCACGCAGTTCAAGCATCTCTTCTACGATAGCAGGGAGTAGACCCTTCTCTTTCTGACACCAGTGTGAGCCATCGCCTAGTGTCTTGGTAGTCTCTGTAGGTTGGTCACGCTTTGTCTCGTAGGAGAGATTGTCGGAGAGAATGATGTTAGGATAGAGAGAAGCATAGTCCACAATGGCTACGCCTTCGTGACGACCCGGTATAGGGTCGGGAATGTGGGCGGCAGTGAGTTGTTCACGTCGGTTATTGATAGCACTCTTGGCTTTCTTGTCTGTCCTTCTACCAACAAGTCCTCTGAAGTATCGAGTGACTTTGTGGGTGCTCGCCCACGAGACACCACACAATTGCTGAGTAGCAACGAAGAAGTCAATGGCGTTGAGTTTCTTGTCGATGTCACGCAGTAATGTGGTATCGAGGAGACAGTAATCCACGAACTCACTCCAGTATTCATACCAACCATTGTGAACAGTCATGCCCTCAATCTCTTCTGTCAGTTTACTACCGAGTTCAAGCAACTCCGCTATAGTATTCAACTTACGGTTAGGTAGTTGTCCACGGCCTGACTTTTGCCATAGCGATTCAAAGCCACTACCACTCTTCCAGTGGGCCGCTGAGTCCCAGCATAACCTACCCTTGATGGGTTGTTGAGTGTCCTTGTAGCCATCTCTACCCTTGAATGGTCGAATCACTTGACCGAGTGGTGAGAGTTGGTCAGGGTCTTTGAGTCTACGCATCAAGTGTGGTAAATCAGCCCACATGATGGCGTGGGCTACAAGAATGTCAGGGTCACGCTTGTGTAGGAATTTGATGAAGGCTTCATGCATCTCCGCTTCGGAAGGGTAGATTTGCAGTGTGTATTCCTCATCACGCACAGTTCTGTGTCTTGCACTTACGATGTGTGTTGGATGAGGGCAGTTGGTTCTTTCTTCATCAGCCCATGCGAATACAACAGGAGTGTCGAGGTCGCTGTCCACGACAGCCATGACGGATGTGAAGTCATCCTTGATGTCCCACTCCAAATCAAAATACCACACTCGTGGCTTGAACTCAGGTAACTTCTTAGGATAGAGTTGCAGTAGCACTTGGTCAAGATAATTCAAGTCTGCTTCATAAGTAGGCATCTCATCTTTGATGTCCCATAGGTCAGTGGGTCTGTCTACTTCGACTTTCATAAGTGGGGTCTTGTCAATACCAGTAGCACGAATATTCCGACGAATTTGAGCACTGTGATGTCGAGCAATCATACGATTGAGTTTCCACTCAGGTGTGTTCACTGGAATCCAGCAGTGTGGTTTCACATACCTCTCGTCTTCAGGCCATATGTGCTCTTCGTGCAGTGTGCCTTCCTTGTCACGAGTCCGTAGGTAGAGATTGGGTTGTCCAAAGTTGTCAGACTCAGCAGGGTAATACCAGTCGATAATCATTCAATCACGCCCTTTGGTCTACGATAACAAGTAGGTCATCATCTTTCTCAAGAGCGATGATAGTCGCTTCGCCTATGTGTATGGTGGCCTCGCCACCACCGAGTAGAGCGATGCTGTCCATCAGCCACGAACCGTATGTAGAACTCACGCTACCAGTGACCGGGCCAGTAGAATCACGCAACTCAAGCGTAGTGAACAACTTGGTTTCGTGTCTCTTGCCCGATGATATGAGGAACTCATTCTCACTGGGATTGGCTGTAATCTTGAAGATAGGACTGCTGTTGAGAATGCCTCGCATCTTCGATACAGTAGCCAACTCATCCAGTGTAATGACTCCTGATACACTCAGGTCGCACGAGTGAAACTTTGTCCACTCACTGGCTTCAGCCTCCTCAATCAACTTCTCAAACAGTGAAGCCTTAGCCGCACTGACGATTGTAGAAGACGTAGGCATTGAAATCTTGGATGACCCACATGTGATGTTCAGTGTCTTGGCTGAGCCTGTCTGTGAGATGTTCACGACATCATCCTTCGCCGCCTTGAGGAACTGACGAACCTTGACCAGTTCAGTGATGTCAAGGTTACCATTTTCTTTCACCACTCCGTCTACTTCTCTTGTCTTCGTTATGTAGTGGGAGATGAAAGCAACTGATGCTGTCATGGATTTGTCATCGAAGTGTATTCGCAAGTCCTCTGCCTTGCCGAACTCCGATAGGAAGCCCAACAACTGTTTTCTGTTTATGTTTAGTTTCGTCATAGTATCACCTCAAGGTGGGGGGAAATTCAGTGGAGGAGGAAAGTGTAACCCCCTAACGGAATGAGCAGGATGTTACACGGCCCTGCTTCCCAAAGAGTCCTGAATTTTTATCCCGTAAACCCCCATGAGTATCAAAGTGTCCCGTCGTAGAGTTCAGGCAGTCCATACCACTGTGGGTCTTTACCAGCCTCTGTAACGAGTGTAGTGCGTTTCTGTCCTTGCAGTCGAGCATTGGTCTTGCTCTTATCGAATGTGACAGTGTATTCAGATTTGACAACATCTCCAGTGTCCTCATCGAGAATGTCCTTGCGCTCACAGATAAGGATTTGATAGACGAAGTTGTTGCTCGCCTTCTCCCAGTCAGGTCGCCACGTCGATGCTACATCTTCGTTCTTACCCCACGAGTAGTTGGTCAATCGCAAGTGTGTCTCCCAAAAGACTCGCACACCCAGTTTCACAAGTGCTCGGCAAAGACCTGTGAGTTGGTGGAAACGAGTCTTACGGATAGCCCAGTCCCATTGGTGGCCGACCTTCTTGTTCCAGTCAGCCGCCTCGATACCATCCTTAGCGATGTTCAAGTCTACGATACGCATACAGTTCACGCATACGCTGTCCCAAAGGTCTACACCAGTGACATGGAATCCCCACAGTCGTGGCCCATTGTAGTCAGGGTCACGTTGCTTCTGTGCAACATCGACAGCGAACTGTGCAAGAGACATCACTCTGTCGTGAGTCGCTGGATAGTTGTAAGCAGTGCTGTCACCTTTCATCATGACCCACGGCTCAAATGTTTTGATGTTGTCATTGTCACGATGGAACGCTGACTTGTTAGCGGCGAGGCCACCCTCAAAGTCAAGACCCCACAGTTGATACTGCTTCTCCTGTTCAGTGCGCTCAGGCGAGGACAACCACTTGGAGAAAGCATCTGTAACGATTGCTGTCTTACCAGTGTTGTCATGCCCTGCGATACCCATGAACAAGTGAGTCTGTGGTGTGTTGTCCATCATCTCCAGTTCTTTACGGAGAGAAGCAAAGGGGTCATCATCAGTGCGCTTCGTCGCTGGTGTTTCCTCCAATACCTTCTCTTCTTCATCTTCTTTGTTCGCTTCTTTCGTCTTTCCAAAACCTGCCATTCTTCATCACCTCAGTTAAATTGACCCTTGCCAGTATCTCCACCAGTCTGTCGTCGTCGGATGCGTCGAGCATCAGCAAAGACACCCATCACCTTGAGGCTTGGGATGTCCTTACCGTCCTTGCGCTTGACTGCAATCCGACCACACACCAATACTGTGGAACGCTCTGCATAAGGAATAGTCTCGTCATCTGTTCGTGCAAAGAAAGGAGCAGTCAAATCGTTACAAGCACTGCCAACCCAACACATGACATCAGCGGCATCGCTACTACCATGTGCGCTCTGAAGAGCAGTGGAAGTGAGAGTGATTGAGTAACCTCGCCCATCCTCGTCATACTGATTATCACGAGGCTCAGTGGACATACGATTCACTGTTCCCTTCGTGAAGACGATAGGGCCACTACGACCTTGCTCACCGTTGATGGTGAAGGTGCGACTGCCTGACTCAAACGCCTCAACCAACTCATCGAGTGGGACGAAGTGAGGGTGAAGTTCATTGTCTGTCCAAAACTTGAATGGTCGGAGTAGACCACGCATGTTATCATTGACGAAATCATCTGTGTATTCGATGGCTTTGGATGTTCCCATGCTGGTAGACAGGACATCCTTGAATCCTTCAGCGGCCTTCTCGCTTGGTGGTCGTGCCATGATACGACATGGCTCACCAATGAGAACGTCAGCGTCAGCATCTTCGCCTTGCATGTCAAGTCGCCATAGTTGAATAGCACCATCGTTGGTGAACTCGTCTTCAGGAGCACCCAAGAAATGGTAGTTGCGACCATTCATTGACATGGCCTTTGGTCGCCCACTCTTGGCGAGTAAACAGATACGCTCGCCGTCAGCGATGAATGAGTTCTCAGGGACTTCATCTACAGGTATCTCTGTGAGAGCAGTGCCATTGTTGTTAGACAGTGACCATGTGGCTTGTCCGTTTTGTTTGATGTAGTGTCCAACCATACCACTACCGATAGCGTTGTTGGGGTCGAGTGTGAAGTCACGCTTAGCACGAGCAACGAGGTTGCTTCGACGGTCACGTCGCTTGTCATCGACACCGACAAAGCATCCAACGAATGGAACAGACCCGGCCATAGGTGCGCCACCGCCACCAATGTTTCGTGTCTCAATGAACATCTGTTCAGCCCAGTCGATAAGTAAGTCCTCATCTTCTTGGCTTGGGTCAGTGCATCCATGCTCCTTGCTGATTTGCTCAAGGAAGTCTGCAACTACCTTTTGGATGTCTTGCTTGGTGCGAGTAGCGTATTGCTCCAGTCGCTCCAGCACACCTTCAGGTAGGCTACTGCTTACCGCTGTGGTGTGGTCGTCTTCGTTTTGTTCGTTATCTTCGTATTCTTCAGTCATGATAATACCTCCTTTCGTAGTCGTGCCACAAGGCAATCAACAAAGGAATGTGAACCGATAGGCCATTCATACATGTGGGGAATCATCTCTCCCAGCACACCCATGACTGTCCATGTGTTGTCTTCATCCATCTCAAAGAACTCGGTTAGATTCTCATGGAATGTTCGCATGACAAAGGTAAGTGAAAGCCCTCGGTCAAGCATGGAATAGAATTGCTTTCGCATGTCGCCATACTCACCACCAATGGCGGCGAGTGCGGCCTGTGATGGGTTGCCCCCATCGGATAGTCTCTTCTGTAGAGCGTCAAGAGGAGCGTCACCATGACTCTCCATGATAGCGATAGCGCTACGCATGTCACCACCAGTGAACTTCATGAGTCGCATGAAGGTATTACTCCAAGCGCTTTGTAAATCCATCTCGATTAAGTGTGGTTTGAATAAAGCAACAAGCCTCTTAGCCCCATCTTCAGGACTGATGGGCTTGAACTCATACACAAGACACCTGCTTTGTATAGCAGGTTTGATTTTACTAATCTCGTTGCATGTGAAGATATAGAAGACGTTCTCAGCATACTCCTCCATGATGCCTCTCAGTGCATCCTGAGCCGCTGGTGTGAGGCCGTCAGCCTCGTCTACGATGATGCCTCTCCTGTCAGTGCCTACAGCCTTGACAGCGCTCATCTGTTTGAGTTGGTTACGAATGTAGTCAAGCCCTCTGTCGTCTGAGGCATTGACAATGATGTAGTTCATGGGGTCAAAGAAGTCACCCATCTTCTCACGAAGCATGACCTTTGCCGCAGTGGACTTACCAGTGCCTTGCATACCGTGGAGGAGAACAGCACGAGGCCACGAACCTGAGTCACGCCAGCCCATAGCGTCGGAGACAAAGGCAGTTTGACCTGCTATGTCCTCCAAGGTCTGTGGTTCTGTGCTGTTCTCCATGTTACTACCTCTACTGTTCCTTTATATATCAACTTCAATTTGAGTCCTCTTCAAGAGACACTTGTTCGTGCTCAGCATCGTATGCCTCAGCCCATCTGAGAAACGCCTCATAGTCACTGGGAGGTGGGTTGTCATTCACAAACACCCACATGTGAAAGCCTACACTATCAGCGAAGGCATTGAGAATAGGGTATTCTTTATTGAGAGTCTGTAGGAGAAGGAGTAGTTTCTCCTGTGCTCTGTTGGTTGTGAACCCCCACATGTCAAACTCATGAGCAAGGAAATCACCTATGTCTAACACCTGTTGAATGTAGGGGATAACATGTAGCGCTGGCTCTGTCCTCCATCTAACTGAACGCCTGACTCTGTAGCCCACCTTTGCTTGTGAGTCTTTACTTACATGGGTAAAGAATCTGAGTTGGCCGAGCATGTAGCCTAAGCCAATACCGAATCCCGTCCTGTCATTTGTTTGCATTGTCATTCCACACCACTCCTTGCCACCAGTTCGACATACTGAGCCACGTCTCCGATACCCAAGTCAGTCCTCAGTTTGATGACTGTCCAGTCGTATAGAAAGAGAGAGTGGTTTCTAATACCAACTCGCACTGCCGCTATCTCAGCCACAGCGCACTCGATGTCCAGTGGGTTCTGTAACTCATCAGGAAGAGCATGTGCGTCTGTTACACATACGAGGTCATCAATACCATCAAGAGCCATCAACAGATACTCACCGTTAGGTAAGTATTCTACTTTCAAGAAGACCTTAGTTCGGTCAGCGTGCATCACATAACCGCCGATAGCATCAGGCTTGAACTCTTGAGAGGGTTTGACGAGTCGAATACAACTTACATCAGGTGACTGCAATTCACGAACAATGTCATCCCAGTTGCTGTCAGTAGACATGTAGCCACTCCCATACTCACCCTCCACACGAGTTGCAAAAGTCTCAAGGGGTGAACGTATCTTCACTCTGTCTATGATTGTTTCAACACCGCTATCGGGACATCGCACTGCTTCATAGAGATAGTTGACACTGTAACCATGTTTACCTATCTTTC
>VMHT01022512.1_pt1 | contig 15839 bp, 14 predicted proteins | sample 4693611 | NCBI WGS metagenome assembly VMHT01 (sample SAMN12280063, study PRJNA550983) | marine metagenome | isolation source: seawater sampled from same location over 5 years 0.02-0.2 micron viral filtrate | place: USA: collected off the coast of southern California halfway between the port... ... | reverse complement strand
TTTTCTTAATTTTTTAGAAAATTCAACTATTGGATCATCTTCTCCCCAGTTTGTTAATGCTACTATTGGGTATTTTCCAACTCCATAGTGCATGAAAATTTCTTGAAATGGGTTGTCTTTGTTTATTTTTGAAGGTACGAACCTGATTTGGTATTTTCCTTCTGCTTTTGGTTTCCAGTAGATTAGTGTGTAATCTTTTTTTTCCGTTTGTTTTGGTTTGGCAGCCTGATTTAGGTTGTCCAAACGACTTTTGATTTTGTTTAAATCCATAATTATAACTATTTTTTAAAAATTTCAACATGAATATACGAACCATAAATTTGGGATCCAAATTACAGTTCAATTATTTTGTGAATTTTGGTATTGAGTTGTTTTAACTCATTGTGTTGGGTAAGCAATATACAATTTCTGTAATGCTTCCAGTTTATTGGGAATTTAGTATTTACTACTCCCCCATTTAGGCTTTTAATTAGCTCATTTAATGCATTTATAGTATATAAAGTATTAGTTTCTTTTTTTCTATGTACTAGGATTGTATTATCAGGAATTTCACTTACATTACCTTGATCTACATTATAAGTCAGAACATACTCATCATTACTTTTTATATGTAATGCAAACATTTTATTGTACATTATTGAGTATTTAGAAGAGAGACTTTTGACTAGTCCCTCTAACCCCTCCAATGTGGTAAAAGTACAAAACAGTTTATTATTCAAATCACTAATGTTATAAGGACTTTCAAAGTCGTAATTCGCCTTATACATATTAATCTCGTTCTGTAAAATCGTAGCTGTCTCCATGTTTAATCTTTACCTTTAATTTATACTTATCAAATACTTTAAGTATTTTTTTAATAACATCTTTTTCTTCTTTACACATATCCAATAAAAATGCATCATAGGTATACAGAACTAATTTAGTTTTTTTACCTTTTAATAACTTAATTATTTCCCATAATATACAAACATTTGTTGAAGTTTCCAAATTCTGTAGTAAATAATTAAATAATTTTTGAGGATTCATATTATCTAATTTATCTTTTTCAAACTTATATTTTGATATAGGGCATTCTATATAACCATTTTTCCAAAAAAAGTACCATAACTGTTCTATATATTTTTGTATTTTAGCAAAAAATTCTAAATTTCTGTATTCTTTAAATACACCCCCATAAAGTTGCTTAAATGTTAATTCTTTAGCTTTTTGATAATCCACCCCATACATTTTCGCAAATGATCTGTGGATATCTCTATTATCAAAAGTATAGCCAATAAGGGAAGCAGCCAAAGTAGGGTGATAAGCTGATATATCAATTTCAAGAAATATTTCATTTTCTGGTATGAATGTTTTTCTACACCCATTATCTTTATTTAATGCTGCAAAATTAACCCCTCCAAATCTATTTGAGGGCCTTGTTGTAGTTGTTCTGTAATTATATTGTGTGTAGACTTTATCTCCCCAATCTTTATCGAAGTATTGTTTGAAGAGTTCTCTATTAACTTGTATCCCACTTCTTTCGATGGAGTTGAATACCAATGGCATTCGGTTGTTGTAAAAGTCATTAATTTGTACATTGAAGTATTGTTTTAAATTATTATAATTTTTTTCACAAGTTTCGTAATGCTTAACGATAGGAACTATTCTGTTAATATCCAACTTATCTTTAGCTCTTTGTGATAATATTTGATGAGCTTTAGTAGTTTCCATTTCATATTCTGGAGATGCTAAGGAAACATCTATAATATTCTTATGCACAAAATAATGCAAAAATTCCTTTTTACCCCAAACATATAATGTATCATAACTACTAATTAATTCAGCAATATACTCGCTATTTAATGGCATAGATTCGCTATGATTTATTGAGATGATATAGCCCTTATGTGCATTTAAAGGATGTACATATACTAAAGATATTTTATTAGTTACGGGATGAGTTTTATAAGAATATGGTATAACTTCTATATAAGCTTCTTTGTAACCTTTATTATAAAAACCTTTTAATTGGTCAGTATTTTCAATTAGCCAAAACAATTATGTAAATATACGAAGGACATTTTTAGTATCCACCTCCTCCTCCACTACCTGCTCCTCCACCACTTAAAACTGCTGGACTAGAAACAGGTGTAGAAACTATTTCGTTTGACGAAATACTATCATCTGATTCAGTTATATTTTTATTATTTAAAGAAATTAATATTATTTCGGCACCATCACCATGATTTTTTCCTGTCATTGCAGTTCCATCCGGCATAAAATGATAAAATCCTATGTAATTGGTTCTATTAGGTAATACAAACTCTCCTCCCCTTGTAAAAAAAGATTCACTATTAGAATCCCCTATGGAAAATTTACCTCTAAAAAAATGATGAAAACCTATCCAATTATAATTTTTTTCTACATTATCTATTATTTTTCTATTTACTATATCTGCATTATCTCCTAAACTAAAGGGAATTGATAAAACATTATAAAGTTCAAAGGCTACCTTAGGATCAGTAAATTTAAATTTTTTATATGTTTCAAGTGATATTTCAATGTAAATTTGTTGATTATTTCTTTTTGCAAAATATCTTTGGATTTCTTCTCCCGTAAAAGGAGCTTTATCATTAAATGTTATAGGTTGGGGAAGTTCTCTATTACTACTTAAATTATTTTTTCTTAATTCATTATAAACGGCTAAATTTATTGTATCCTCGTAATTAAAATTTTCAATAATAGATTCATCCTCGTAATTAACTATATGGATAGTATTAGATAATTCGTCTCCTGCCACTTCACTATCTAAAAATTCTATTTCAACTAATTCTATAGGTGAACCTGTAGGTACTTCACCTACAAATTTTTTACCATTTGATAGTTTATAATAAGGACCTGTATAAGGTGATTTATTAGAGGCTATCATTAACTCATCACCCCCAGTATATAGATTAGTAGTTATTTGAGATTTAGGGTAATACATTATAGTAAACTATTAAATTTAGAAATTGCCGAGTTATAAATATTTCTTTTTTTAGGGAATTTAGATTTATATTTACGAGGATATCTTGTTTCTAAATTTAAATATACCCAGGAATTTAAATATCTCTGTGTCCATTTATCAGGGTCATTACCAGAAGGAAATTTTTTATTAGCTATTCTATTAGCCATAAAATTCAAAAATGATTCATGACTATCAAACATAGCAAATGCTCTTCTATCATTACCACTGTCTACTCTAGCATATTGTCCTATTATACCTGGGGCTCCCCATTTAGCATTATCAGTTTGTACCCCTGCAAAATTATTGCCTCCTGGTTGTTTAAAAGCCTGACCCCTTTTAGCCGCTTCAGCAAACATAACTGCAAATACAGATTGGGCTATATTAGGATGTGCTTTAATTAAATATTGAACCGTTTTTTTAAATGGTAAATCTTTTTTAGTTTCCCTAAATCCTTTCCATCTTGTATTAGTAAATTTAAATTCAGGATATCTAGTTTTATATCCTGGAGGGGTTGAAGGTAAAAATTGTTCATCTTCATTAGCTATAGTATCTAAAATAGATGATATTGCTCTATTTGAAGTTATATTAGGTATTCTTCCTTTAATTCCGGCTAATATTTTTGGGGTATTAATTGCCATTTCCAAATGTTGATTTACTAGTTGCCAAAGTTTTTAAAGAAGTTTCCCAATCATTATTACTTAATTTATGATTAACTCCTGATATTAAAAATTCTAAAGTATTTGAATAATTGGAAGGTAAAAATTTAGTATTAACATTTACTCTATTATAAATTTTAATACCACTTAAACCATCCATTGTAATATTTAAATTAAAAGGTAAAAATCCAACGGATGATTCTACAGCATCATCCTTTTTATTAATGATATTTTCTTTAGTTTGTATTGTTTGTGCAAACTTATAATAATTAATTATGGGGTTTCTATTATTAGTAATAGTATCTGAATTAATAGTATAAATTGTATTTTCTTCGGATAATCCTAATAATCCAAATTTTTTACCTATAATTTCATAATATTTCTTTTTTATCTCTTCATTACGTTTATCTAATTTTTCCTGTTCTTTTTCTTGATTATTTTGTCTTTCCTCTTTTTTCTTATCTAAATCTTGAGGAGCAGTTATATCTCTTTTAAATCTATCAGATATGCCTCTATTCCATGTAGAAAATGCTGTTGCTTCCATTCCAGGGGTATATCCATTAGCAGTTGCTCCTATAGTAATCATTGTAGAATATTCCTTAGTTATTTCAGTAGTTAACCCAACATTTCTTATAAAATTAGATTTTGAATTTTTTCCAGTACCTTCATATGCAAAAAGTTCTAATGTTGCACCATCTATTGCATAACTTTTTAAGCCAATATTATCGTTAGTTACTATATTTTTTAAATTATTTATAGGAGTTTGATCTATAAATCTAATGATATTTCCTTCCTCTCTAGTAGGTTCCAGATTATTTACATTACCTAAAGCACTATTAATATCATCTGCAATAGATTTTAGTAAATCAAACAAAGATAAATTATTTTCCTTATCTACATTTTCAAAAAGTTGTTCTACTCTAGAAAAATTAAAATAAATGTTCATTAACTTTCCATACATTCCTTCTTTATTTTTAACTATAAAAGGTTCAATATTATCAAATATTTTTTCATTAGGAGTTTCAGCTCCATCAGTATAAAAAGTATCATTTCTTACTAAACATTTAGTTATATCTAAAGATATGGCATTATCTATAACATAACATATATTAGTTTCTATATCAGTATCTATTTTTACAAGGGGAGGATTAGTTTTATTGTCTTCAATTCTGGGTATTATCTCATCTTGTATAAATTCTAATAGTGTTCCTAACCTTATAAAAAAACTATTTTCTATGGGTTGAATTTTTAATTTTATAAAATCTACTCTTGAATCGGTATTACTATATTTAGGATATCCTACTTTTTGAGTCCATTTTAATATATCCTGACCATTTATGGGGTTTAAAGGATTGCCTATTACTTTTCCAAAGCATTCAATTTTAGGTTCATTATCTTCTATATTTTTAAATGTTACATCTTCTGCATATACATCTTTGAAAAAAACATTATCTTCTATCACCTGGTCTTTTAATATATTTTTAGCGGGTTTATATAAAAATCTTATTTTATAAAAATATTCAGTTAATAAATTTGTACTTTGCCTTTCATTTATTGTAGTATAAAATTCTTCTATAGATCTTTCTCCCTGGGTTAAATCTGATTCATCCTCTTCCGTAAATCTTACATCACTAGGTGCCGTAGCAATTCCTTTACTTTTGAAATAATCAAATACCCCCTGTTTTAAATCATCTAAAGTAATGAGTGAGTTCTCATTATCTAGGTTTCCTCTTAAGGCTGAGGATACTACATAGTTTCTAGCATTTCTTCCTTCTTCATTAATTTGGAAAAAAATATTATTTTTAAGTTTTTCAGTAGGAAATAATTTTTCTATAAAATCAGTTAATTCCTCACTATATCCAGCTAAGAATCTTCCATTATCATTATAACCATCTCCAAAAAATTTTAAAATAATATTTTCTAGGGCATTTTTTAAATTACTATTAACGGTATTTGCAACTTGTTGGTTAGGGGCTTTACCTATTCCTATATTATATTGGGGTAAAGTAGATTCTATAGAAATCTCCTGGCCTAATCCTATACCATAAATAGTACTATTAGTTTGATCAGGAGTTTTATTACCTTTTCTTGTTTGGTTAAAGGTTTTTGAAGTATTTATATCTACATTTCTTACTACATTTATTCCATTTATTAAATTTTGATTAATTTCATTTATGTTATTTTTAAGATTAACTTCACCAGATTGAAATTCTTGGATAATTCCCTCTAAACCTGGGTATGATATATTATAAAATTGATCCTGAGTTATCGATTCGGGATTAGATTTTATAGATAATAGTTGAGAATCTGTATATGATATAGCTGTTCCCTCTTGAGCAGGTACATTTACTTTTAAAGATTCTATAACATCTCCTATACTCATAATTTCCATTTTTACATCATACGATCCATCGTTTTGAAAAGTCCAAGAAAAATTAGATATCATACCAAAGAGTGCATCATAATTTCCATTATTATCCGATCTATGTTTTTCTATTAAGGGTAAAAATTCTACATATGATGATTCTTTATGTTTATCATTAAAAAATGTGGTGTCAATAAGACTAGGGCCCATATTAACTATTTTTTCGTTTTTTAAATATTTATCAAATCCCCACTCTAATAAAACTATATAGCCCAATCTTAAGTAAAGTACATCTATAATATCAAGTTGATCCCTATTATGTACTTTTATATTTACTGTTGCTCTTTTTAAAGATCCTCTATTAAGATCGCTAATATCAGCATCAACTATACCTGGCATGGGAGAAAAACCAAAACTTTTATTACCTACTCCATATGCTGCATTTGGTGATTTAATTCCTTGTCTTATATTTCCTTTTAAAGAAGTAGTACCATTAAATAAAACATAATCTTGAGCTAGCCGTTTCCCAGTACTAGCGTTATTAATCATGCTATTATTATTTTTTTTTAATAAATTTAATCTATATTGATCTATTTCTACACCTGATGCTAATTTTATCCAAGCATTTCTTGAGTTTAAATATTTTACATCATCAATTGTTCTGTTTAATTTTCCATGAACTCTTTGCCTAGATCTAATTTCGGTGTTAACATATGGTCTAAAAGGTTCTCCTAATATATTCATAACTAAAGATTAATATCCTCCACTTCCACCTCCTCCTGATGAAACGGAACTAACAGATGCACCAGTAGAAGAAGTTTCTTCTTCTTCATTTGAAGTAAGTGAGGGGGGATTAGAATTTTCATAAGCAGACAAAGTAGGTGTAGGGTTAGAAGGTATTCTAATTTGTGTACCTTCTGGTGGGGTTAAAGAATCTTGTTCTAGAGTATTTGCATTTGCTATAACCCACCATAAAGATGAATCACCATAATACTGTTGAGCTAAAGTATCATATCTATCTCCTATAGTAGTATAAACATATAAATCATCTTCTGATCTAGGAATTTCAGGATATCTTACTGTTTGATACAGTTGTCTGCCTTCTAAATTTTTTATAACTGGTATGTTTGAATATCTACTCATTAGGGCACATCATTATAATTATTACTATATTGGCTTCTTAAAGATAAATATCTTTGTTCTCCATAGGATTCTAATTTTCCATTATCATCAAATGTAAGTTTTTGTTTTTCAGGCCTAAATGTATGAATAGGAGTGAATGAGAACCCACTTACTTTAACAATATGTGGAAGTTCTTTAACAGATTTATCAAAATTTCCATCATCATCTATAGTTATTTCCCAAGGAGATTCTTGAGGTACATCTAATGTCATCGAAGTTATAAAACCAGGTTGATCGTAACACCAACCTCCCATGGTTAATTTAACTAAAGGACCACTCATATAACCTGCCTTACTATAATAAGGAGCTAAATTAGAAGCCAGATAATTTAATTTTTTATACTGAATCATTAATTCGGGTTTTGATTGAGCCGCTACTGTAAAAGATAAACTTATTTTTCTATCAAATCCTCCATATTTAAATAAGGGTTCTCCTCTTCCCATGTATTTTTGTGCTGACCACTCAGCAGAATAGGCATCACTAAAACCATCTATAAAAGCTCTAAAATGCATCCAATCTAATTTATTATCCTTAGTTCTATTACTGTCAATAGCCGCTATTCTAAAATTAACTAAATCATTAGTATCTAATTGTCTATTAAGATTTTTAGATTGGTAAATAGGTTGAGCATTTAATTTATCAGTAGTTGAAACCTGACCATTTACTATTTTTCCTGCTGTATAACTTCTTCTATTGCCCCTTAATCCCGGAGAAGTTATTTTTACTCTAGATCCATCAGTTCCTTCATATGTTTTCTTTGGATCATTATAATTATTGTAAACACTTACTACTGTATTACTATCTTTATTATCAGGTAAATCATTTCTAAAATCTTGAATGTTAGAACCTGGGTTAGCTTTATTAGGTTTATTTATAAGTTGATTAGAAATTTGATCTTGACTTAAAGTAACCGAGTTATTTTGATTTGTTACTTCAGGATCACTGACTAGGGACTTTTGTTTATAAACGGAAACTGTTTCGGTAGGTTCCCAAGTTATCCCGTTTTCCCTACTAATTCTAGCTAAAATTCCCCCAGTTTGAGAGTCATAAGTGTAATTTGCCCCTTGATTTCTTTCTTGTATACCTCCCCCGTTTAACAACCTATATTGTTCAGTTACTCCTATAGGGAGTCTAAATTCTTCATTAATTTTTGATCTATCCGTAGTAGAATTTTTTAAACCTATTTGATATGTTTCTATATTAGATATAGGAGTTAAACCATCATTTTTATAAACGGAAACTGTTTCGGTAGGTTCCCAAGTTATCCCATTTTCCCCACTAATTCTAGCTAAAATTCCCCCAGTTTGAGAATCATAAGTATAATTTTCTCCTATGTTGGATATACCCCCTCCATTTATCAATCTGTATTGTTCAGTTACTCCTATGGGGAGTCTAAATTCTTCGGGAATTTTTGATCTATCAGTATCCGATCCCCTTAATCCTGTTTGGTTTCTAATAAAAGATGGAGTTATAGGATCATTACCTAAAACCTTTAATGTAGCACCTCTATTATCTGTAGCAAAAGGAATATTAGTTTTACCAAAACCTAAAGTTGAACCTGGTCCTCCCTGATAGGATCTTAAAGTAGTAGATGAAAATCTACCTACATGTTCACCATATAAATTTACTAGTCTATTATTTTCTATAGATACTATAGATGGAGTTACAGAGGGTGCAACCGGGCTTATGGCATCACTATAAGTTCTTACACCTTCAAATGGGTTTAAACCTTGTTTAAAAGCATGTAAACCTGTATATCCACCCAATGATTGAGCTAAGGTAGATAATGGAGTATAAACTCCCTCATTAGGACCACGTAAACTAGCTTGAGTTCTTACTGCTGTTTGGGAAAGTAAATTTTGTTTAGCTACAAATAAAAATCCACTTGGGGATTTTAAATTTGTAAAATATCTGGTTAATCTTTCAGTATCTAACCCTGCTCTAAGAGGGGTACTTAATCCACCTCTTAAAAGGAAATCTTTATCTAATGATTGGCCACTTGGATCATCATCAATAGGGGTTTTAATAAATGGTTGACCACTATCGCCCCCACCAAACCTATCCTTACCAAATTTTAAAGATTTAAGATTGGTTACTAGGTTTATTAATGCCATTAAAATGATGCTCCTTCAGGTGCTCTATCTCTATATGTTGCGGGAGTTAACCCATCTAAATCTAATGAAGAAGGTCGAGGTAAATTAGGTCTATTTACTAATGGAGTTCCATCTAAAGAATATCCGGGGATTGTTGTTGATCCCTGTAAATAAGCATGTAATTTAGATTGTTGTTGACTCCCTATTATAGCATCTCTTTCTGCTTGTAAATTAGCAGCATTACCACCTTGACCAGCACCATATACTGATCCATTTCTAAAAAATCTTGATTCTAGTCCCATAGTTATTATTTTTTATTTTATTATAAATATTAAAAGTTATTGAATTGCACGATTACTTTTAACCATTTCATTTTCTGTTGTTGTAGCCATTACTTGTTTATCAACTTCAAGTGTAGTAGATTTAGCTAATATTTGTCTATTTATATTTATTAAAGTTCTAACTTCTGTTATTAAAGCTGTATTATCTTGATTGCCTACTACAGTATTAGTACCCTCAGGAGATAAGGTCATATCATCAGCTTTAAATAAATCTGTTCCTGCTACTACTGTATCCTTATTATTTAATGAAATTGCCCCCTCTGGTCCTAATAACATTCTATCTCCATAACCCGTCATACTGGTAGCACTAGATATAATATCATTTCCTGCTTTTGTCTTAGATGATTTAAAAGCAGCTACACCAGCTATTATACCCCCAATAACGGCGGCTATACCTAACCCTAAAGTAAGAGCTGAAGCTGCTGCTATTTCACCTGCTGCTTTAGTACCTGCTATAGCAGCTAAAGTAGATTGAACTCCTATTTGAGCTTTTCCTAAAGTAGCTAATACCATATTTATAGCTTTTATGCTTGCAAAAGTAGCACCCACTCCTATCAAAATAGAAGCTAATTTTTCAGCTCCCCCCACCATAGATGCTATACCATCTACTATACCTAAAATAGGTTCAGCGAAACCTATAAATACTTCCTGTACTCTCATCATTGTTGCCTCAAATCTTGCTGCAACTGATGCCGTTGCCATTTGATCTGCTAATCCCTTTTCCGCTAAGGCATTTGTTTGTTCTTCCGTAAGTCTGCCCTCTGATTTTAATTTATTATATTCTTTTTGAGCATCTGAAAGACTTTCAACTCCACTTCCAAATATACCTTGAAGAGCATTTATATTTTCTTGTTCCATTAAAACATCAGCTAATTCACCTCTTTGCATCCCAATGGATTTGGCTATAGCTTCTTGTTGAATTCTATTCATCTCACCAAATTCGGCAGCACTACCAACTTGATTTTTTATTTCAGTTGCTAAAGTAGCTAAATCATTATCTAAAGCTGCTTGTCTTGCCTTTTCCAAATTTAATTGTTTACCAGTAAGTAATTCAGCCTGAAGTTCTGATTGTATGGAGCTTTCAAAATCTAATAAATTATCAGCTAAACCTTCTAATTGTTGAAATGAAGCTCCTAACTGTTTGGATGCAAAAAATGCTTTAGTTAATTCAATTACACTTTTCCCTACAGATAATTGAAAAGCATTAGATGCCTCAGCTATACCCTCCTGTATTTGTTTACTAGATAACGATAACTTATTTAAATTATTTTGTTCTAATCTTGTTTTTTCAATATTAACTAAAACATCTTCAGTGGCTAGACCTGATTCCATAGCTGTTCTAGTAAATATTCCTAATGCCTTAGTTGATAAACCAGTTCTTTTTTGTATAGAAGCAAATTCTGAGGCTATTTCACCAGAAAAAGCTACGGATTGACCAAAAAATTCATTTAATTCGCTTTGAGCTTTTATAAGTTCTTTAGAAGTTATTAAAATATCTTTATTAGCTAATGATACTTTATTCATTTCACCTCTTAAAGCAAGGGATTCATTATATGAAATGCCCATATTTTTAGCAAATTCTCCCGCTTCCCTATCTACACCTTTCATAATATTGAATAGATTTGATATTAAAGCTAGGGGACCTAATGCTTTAGATAGGGATGCTCCTAAAGATTTTATTCCCTCTAAAAATGGAGACACACTTCCTAATTCAACATCTTCTGCACTAACCCCAGCCTCATCCATGGCCTCCTTTATTTCCTTTCCATCTTTTTTTAATTCTTCAAATTTTTCTAATTTAAAATTGGTAGTAGCTACCTTTCTAGCAGCTTCGGCAGCATCATTAAAAGGAGTTGAAAATCTAGAAAGTCCAGGAATTGCTTTTGTTATATCTGATAGGGCTCCAAAAGTTCTTACACCAAAATTTTTAGCAATTTGTAAAGATCCCTTTTCAATTGTTTCAAGTTCTTGTTTTAATTTAATAGCCTCTTTAACTTGCATCTCAATACTTCTTGCTATATCGCTATCTAATTTGGATTGAGATTTGGAAAATTTTTCTTGTTGTTGTTTTAATATAGTAATATTTTTTTCTATAGAAGTTCTATCCTGGGATAGAGTTTTTAAACCCTTAAGAGTCCCTAATTCTTCACTACCTATTGTATAATTTTTTTGAGCTATTTTAGTAAGCTCTCTTGATGCCTTATTTAAAAGACTCCTTTCGGCATTTTGAAATTTTAATTGTTTAGCCTGATCTCTTAAAACATTAGCTATATCTTGTTGATCGCTAACAGCCTCAGAAGTGATACCCGATCTTTTTTGGAGAATTTCAATTAATTCTTGTTCTAAAGATTTTTCTTTATCCTTTTCTTGGTTAAATTGTTTTTGTCTATCTAATTCTTCTTGGGAAATAGCCATCTAATTTATGTTTATCATAAATATTAATAAATATTATTTTTTAGATGTCTTAGTAGTATAAGTGGGTTTACGAGATCTATTAGTTAAAGCCTCCTTCATATGTTCAGGTATAACCGAATCTCCCATGTTTACGGAAGTACTATTAGGTTTACCAGAGGCTTTTTTAATTTCTTCCTGTTCTTTTTGTTTAAAATCTACTATTTGCTTATATGTAAATTTTCTTAGCCATATTGGCATATTATAAACAGTATGATAATCATAATTACCTCCATAAAAGATAATTTGATGTAAAATTACAAATAAACTCTTACGATATTCAGAGGTCAGGCCAAAAAAACCCGGCAGTCATTGGTATTGTAGCATCCTCCTCGGTGCCACTTTCACCTGTAAAGGTGAATTTCATTTGAATGTCAGGTTGAGTATTTTTTATATGTTCTCTAAATGATCTAGAGTCTCTTGCTAACATATAATTATCTACAAATTCTCTAATTGTTTTATTTTCAGTTTCCCCATTTACAGAAGTAATCATAAATTTTAACCTAGTAGACAATTCAGGAGATGCTTGTTTATTTATTTTTTTAAGACCTTTAATTTCAGCTTCAATTTTTTTCTCATCCCTATTAGTTAAAAGTTTATAGGTAATAGCTGTATTAGTGTGAGGTAAAGTGTATGCAAATTCATTTTTTCCATCTATCATAGTAGATTCATCCAAATATTGAGTTTCTAGTTCAGTTAAATCTATAGTTACTTCCTCTCCTTTATATTGGAAATCATAATCTTTTCCATATCCTAAAATACGAGCTGCTATTAATACTGCATTTTTATCTCCTACAATTAAATCATCATAATTTACTTTAGATACAATTAAAGATTTTAATAGTTTATCTATTACTATTCCTTGTTTAATATAGTTTTGATTAGTTAAAATATCTTCTTCCTTAGCGGTCATATATTTCATTTCAATTTTGCCACTAGATAAAGGATTGTCTTTAGGGTATACTAAACCCTTTGATGGTAATTCTACTTCTTCAGTAGGGAATTTAAATTCTGCCATAATCTTAATTTATAAAACTTTATTATAAATACCAATGTAAAAAAGGAGCTTGACATAGCCAAACTCCCTTCAGGTTGTGGTGTGGAAAAATCCTTAGAAATTTAACACTGCATAATCAATTGATAGTGTTAATTCAATATTTTGTGCTTCATTTTCGGTATCCCAATTAAAATCACCGAAATTTGAATTTGTAATAAATGCTCCTTTTAGAATCCATTCTGAAACTATATCTCCTACTGGTCCTAAAACATCTATTGTTACATCTTTTTTATAAAAATCAGAATAACCATCTCTACCAGTTACTGATTCATGGTGTAATCTTACCCATTCCATTACTGCTTGTGCACCTGATGGTGTAATTGGATCAAATAATGTCATTGAAATGTCTGACCATCTTGATTTACCTTTAATTTTTCTTTCTACATTAATGTGGTTTAAAGTAACTACTCCTTGTTCTAGTGTTACAGCACCCACTCCTTTAATTTGGTAAGATGGAATCCCGTCTACATATAGGATAAACCTATTCTTTTGTTTGGGTTCAAACGCTGTAAAAAATATTTCATTGGGATCTAATACTGCCATGTTTTATTGTTTATTTCTTATTATAAATATTTAATTCTTTAGTTTTTTAATATCCTGCTCCGCCTCCTGCACCATCAAAAGTTGCTCCTGTTGGTTGAATGTTGAAATCTAAGTATATAAATTCAGCCGTTCTAGTTGGTTGGATAAATATTTGTCCTACTAATTGATTTCTATCTATAACATCTGGTGTGTTATTACTTTCATCCATTACTACTTTAAAGGCAAATAATCCTTGTCTTTGTTGTACACTTTCTAAGTATGGGTTTACTGATGATAAGAAGTTATTTCTTGTAGTAATTGTATTTTGTTCAAATACTAAAGTATCCGCTATTTGTGATATAAATGATTTTAGTGAAATTAATAATCTTCTAACATTTACTCTATCCAAAGCACTAGCTTTTTTCTGTAATGTTTTCTGTCCAAATACTACTACTCCTGTGTTTGGGAATGTAGCTATTGGGTTAACATTTGCAGTATATAAAGTATTTCTATTACCATTGGTTAATTTTCTTTCAGCTCTTAATACTGTTGATAATCCACCTCTGTTTAAACCTGCTGGTGCAAACCATGTTTCGGATGAAGCATCGTTAAATGCATATACACCTGGGATTAATGTCGAAGCTGGTACCCAAACTTTAGATCCTAAATCTGGATCAATTGTTTGCAACCATGGCCAATATGTTGCTCCATATGAAGAATCTATTGTTGCTGCTTTTTCAGTTACAGTTGCAAGGCCAGTTACAAAACAATTTACAGTATCTACCACTGCTATATAATCTCCTCTAGTTTGTGCATTGTTAACCGCTGTTGTAAGTTCTGAGGTTGCATTAGAATTTGCTAAAATTAATCCAGGTAATGTTAATACATTATATTGGTAATCATCTTTATTAGCTAATAAATTTAAGGCTTTAGAATATGAACCATTTGCCGTTTCTGCTAAAGCCAAACTATCAAATCCTTGTGAATTTGTATTATTAATACTATCATAAAAATTAGCTGGGCTATTTAGTGCTGTAAATGCTGTACCTGTAGCACTACTAAATGCTCCTGATTGTGCTACTGGAATAGAACCTGTAAATGCTGCTTTTGCAGTTCCATTATTATCAAAATAATTTAGGGTTTGTTTACTAACAGAATCTACAAAAACATATCTACTTAAATTATTATAAGTACCTTCATTTTTGATATAAGTATCATTACCATCGGTTGTTACTGTTAATTTAGTATTACCAATAGCTTTTTCGATGTAATTATTTGAATTAGGATCTAGTGATAAATCAGCCCAAGTTTCTAAAATTACTTTATCATTAGATCTATCATTTCCTCTTCTAATTAATAAACTAAAAGTACCTGAGGAAGTATCAGGATTTACAATTTCCCATCTTAAATTATCCTTAGTACCAGAACTTAAAGTATTATTTGCTCCTTCAGTACCAGCATTATTCATAATAGCTCCCTCAGAAATTGTTTTTAAAGTAAATATGTTTCCTACCGTTCCCGCTGATCCTGTAATTGTATCACTTTCTGCTGAAGTATAAGAACCTGAAACTACTCTAGTTACTAATAATGAATCTCCACCTTGTTGAAAATAATTGTATGCCGAAATTGAAGTTAAGTAAGTGTATTCTGCACTACCACTTTCTACAACGCAACCATATACATTTTTATAGTCTGAAAAAGATGTTACTAATGTTGGTATACCAACTGGTCCTTTTAGTGTAGGACCTACTATAGCTGCACCCGCTTGTACAGGTTGAGCTGATAAAAAGGATTGATCATTTTCCCTTGCTAATACTCCTGGTGATACTAATACTTCTGCCATGTTTTAATGAATTAATTTTGTTATAAATATTACAGAAGCTTTTAAAAATGCATCTAGGCTTTAATAAATTCGCCGCTTTCTAAATTAACTGTTCCTGCACCGTATTTTTCTTCTAGTTGTTTAGCAGAATCAGTTTGTTTTTTTTCAAATGCTTCTATTAAGTTTTGTACTCTAGTTTTTTCTCTTTCAAAAAAGTAAAGTTGATAGTTAACTTGACCTAATTGAAATAATAAATCGTTTTGTTCTTGTTGTAATGAAGTTAAACTTTTAACTTCTTCTTCTGTTAAAACTTGTTTTTCCATGGTTATAAATATTATAGTTTAAATTAAGATTAAATATATTT
>VMHT01050601.1_pt1 | contig 15846 bp, 11 predicted proteins | sample 4693611 | NCBI WGS metagenome assembly VMHT01 (sample SAMN12280063, study PRJNA550983) | marine metagenome | isolation source: seawater sampled from same location over 5 years 0.02-0.2 micron viral filtrate | place: USA: collected off the coast of southern California halfway between the port... ... | reverse complement strand
AGAAAGCACAAGATGAATGGAGTTTATGGTGAATATGACTATAATCTACTACTTGTGGATGTTTGTAAATATCTGCTTTACGATCAATCAAACCTAGTTTTCTTGCAAGGGCAATGTAAATAGGTTCACCTGTAAAATCATTTGATCCAGCTTGATCGAGTGGCTGTGTATGTGCAACCACAAGATAATCAAGTCTATCAGTATAGTCTAATATCTTGATCATGGATGCCAAAGGACCTCCATCATATTTTTTCCTAGATAACCTTTCTTCTTCAATCGAAAAGACCATCTCTCCATCTTTCAGTAAACAAACACCAGAGTTATGTCCTCTGGCAATTGCTGCAATCCACTGTGTCATATTAAATAGATTTTTTTTCTATAGTAATTGCGTCTTCTTTATCTGACTTTAAGAGATTTTTAATTTCAGATTGAAAACCTTTTTTATTTTTTGGTTTTTTCTTAGTTTCCATAGTGAAACTAGGTTTAGGAGCTCCTGTGAAAGAAGGAGCATTTGATGTTGGAGACCAAGTAGGAGTTGGGGGTCCTTGTCTAGGAACATCAGTTGTTGGAGCTGGTGATGCAATTCCCTGTCCTAGTGCTGGTTGTTGTTGAGGCGAACAAGATTGTCCCTGATCTTGTTGTGGAGGAACGAAAGTACCAGTATATGTTTTTGGTTTACCTAATCTCTTTCTACAAGACGCAACAATCTCATCAACTTGTTTCTTACTCAACTCCATCGCTTCATCATTAAAACGATCAACTCTTTCATCCATAGTGATTCTGATTGGAGCATATTCTCTACGACCATCACCGACATCAATAATATCAAATTCCTTATGGCCAGGATAACTGATATTTTCTGGATATGTGGAACCAACCACGACAGTTGCAGTTTTATCAAATGCTCTCGCAATATGTTGACCCACACTATCACATCCTAAGAAATGATCTGCAACATCAATAACAGCAGCCCATACTCTCATATCACTTATCTGTGGTCTAGCGATAGGATACTTATCTTCATTCTCCTCAGTTGCAAAGTGATGTTCACTCATAATGATTACTGCATAATCTTTTTTGAGTTGATTGACAATATCAATAGCACCTATAAGAGACATGCTTCTTGAAGTTGGGTCTGCAATAAACTCTCCTATTTGTTGAACTGATCTCCCAAATGGTTGAATGACAATTACTTTATCTTTCTTAGTTGTTGCTTTAATTTCTTCTACGACATTATAACCAGTAATGATCTCCATCTTATTGAGTTCTACTCTTGGTTTAGGTAGTTCTCTAGGTTCATCTAATCCGTTGATTGCGATATCATATGCCTGTGCGATACTACATTTCTGATTGTAATAATCCCATACTCTATATGGTTCTGGAGTCTCGCAGTCTCTCTGTATTATATGTTCTTGAAAAAGATTTTTATGCCAGTGATCATATACTTTACCATCTAGTGTTGGGTGTCCCTTGAAGAAGTCTGTACCACCCTCACATACAATAATAAAGTCATCATGGTTCTCTGCATATTTTTCAAATGCAGGGATTGAACTTATTACTCTGCCTGCACCACATTAACAAAAAACGCTTTCGATCTCATAGTTTTCATAATTCCTGTACTATATAGTCACATAAAAAATACCTGTGCCAGTCTGGGATATTCCTTAAACATTGACCTGTTTAGGATAGCTCCATGAGTATGACGGCCTTCATATAATACCATTCTATTATATTTCATCTCACTTGTCCACTTTATGTCTTTTTTGATGTTGTAACCATTACCGTAGGGGTGATCTTCTATAAATTTATAGAAATCTGTGCCTCCATTACACTCATCTGGTTTGTTCAAATATACTAATGCAGCCCACTTAGTTTCCATATCATCTTTGTGGTGAGTATAACAAAATATATCTTTATTAAACTTTTCATTTATATCCTCATGTGTCGTATGGTTGACCATGAATTTCATATTGTCCCACCTATATTGGAACATTCCTTCAGAATATTCTATATTTTGCCACTCTTCATGTTGGCAGAGTTTGGTGAATACTGGTCGAAGATTGTCAATCATCTCTTGATTTTCTTCTACCACTCTTGACCCTACAAGTCCACCACAATATTCTTTATCTGTTTTCAAATCACATGATAGAGCATAGTCTCTTATCTCATCAGGATTTTTATAGAAGTCATCAATTACGAATACTTTTCGCCAACAATAACCAGCATCATTCCATCTAGAATGATCATAAACCCTGTATACCAAAGGATCTATAGAATTTATTTCAAACATAACCCCAGATAATAAAAAAGATCCCCATAAGAGGATCTTGAATTAACTTATATATAAAAGTTTACTTTACGCTGCGTTAGGTGGCATCCATGATTCTGCCTCTGTTGCATCTGCGTCTGGCTGTTTTGGTGGATCAGTGAAGTTAGGTTCAGCTGGGAACATTAAGTCAGCAAAGTTAGGGTGAACTCCAGCAGCTTGCATTTTGCTTGGAAGATCTCTTAACTGTTGACGATATGTTTTCCACTGATCTTTAAGTGAATCAGGCATATCTTCTGCAATCTGACCATCACTATTAGAAAGAACATTGTTTCTATGAGCTCTAACGTGATCCCATGTTTTGTCTAGGTCAACACCATTTAACTTTTCTTTTGGTGTGAATTCTTTTATAGAAATGTCATCAGGGCCTGCACTGCCTGGATTTGCAACTGTGATACTCTCGTAGTTGTAAATGTCATCTGGGAAGAGTGTTGAAGAATATGAGAATCTGTCATATCCATCAGAAGTTAGATCTGGAGATCCAGCATGGAATACATCACTTCCAGCACCTCTGTCTTCTTCCTTCTCGTTAACAACTGGGCCTCTGAGTTGACAGATGAGTGTGTGAAGATTTGATCTAGCACAGTCCACTTCGTACCACTGTACAACGTCTAGTGGCTTGGGACGACCATCTGCAATATCATCTTCTGTGAGAGGACCATAAAGTTCTTTTCCATCTGCACCAATTTGTAGATAGATTTTGTCTGGACCATCATAAGTTTGGTCTCTATACTTTCCATCACTAAATGAGTGATCTGTTAGAAAGTCATTAGGTAATGACAGTTGCCATCCCTGTTCGATAATTTTAGTTGCCATTTTGGATTTCTTCGGGTTTTCTCCTTCGATTATTATTTATAAAAAAAGAGGGTCTATGACCCCCTTTTCAGATATTTTCTTGTTCGGTTTAGACGTATGTGATCTTAACAAGTCCAGATCCACCTTGTCCGCCTTGTCCACAACATCTACCACAGTAGTTACTGTTAGCACCTTGTCCACCGTGTCCGTATGGAACTGTCCAACAACCACAACGCATCCAACACTCTCTTTGTCCGTAGGAAACACCAAGAGTTCCGATGAATGGAGCACCTGTTGGTAATCCTTCGTTATAGAAGCAGTGACAGTTAAATCCGTCAGGTCTGTATGACTCACCACCGTGGTTGCCCATTCCGAAGTCTCCTCCGTGAGCGCCAGGTTGCATACAACAAGTCTCGAATTCTGAGTAACAGTTTGCAGACCAGTCACCAGTTGCACAACCTCTAGGACCACCTAAGGCACAGAAGTTAGAGAGGTTGTATCCGTTTACATAGGAGTTACATCCGCAACACCCTGTACACTCTCTAGAACAACAACGGTAAACACCAGCAGCACATACAGTGTATGAACATCCGCCAGTCGTTGAAATAGTTTTTGTATTATAATATCCACCACCAGCACCGTGCCAGTTTTGACATCTGTTACATGAACATGCACCGTGACCATTTCCTCCAGCACCCCATATTTCCCAAGTAATTCTTGTTACTCCAGTGGGAACTTGCCAGTTGCAACAACAGCCAGGTGTGCAGTAACATGGATGACCATATACCCATTTTACGCACCAGTTAGAGAAAGATCCACTCTGAACCGCAGACGAAGGTATCGTCGTGTCAGTGATCTGAGTGTTTTCTATTCTTTTGTAACTCGAATAATTTGCCATTGCTTCCCTTAGAAGTAAGTAATTTTAACTAGACCACCGCCACCAGTACCACCTTGTCCACAACATCTACCACAATATGTAGTCATTGCGTTCTGTCCGCCGTGTCCATAAGGAACAATCCAGCAACCACAACGTACCCAACATTCTCTGATAGACTGAGTGACTTGTGTACCAATCAAAGGTGCAGAGCCAGGTCTGTGACCATAGTGGTAACAGTGACACCAACCTCTGTAAGTATCATGTCTAGATGCGTTCCACACACCAGCATGATCTCCCATTCCAAAGTCTCCGTTGTTTGAGTTTGGACCTAAACAACAAGTATTAACTGATTGACAAGAGTTTGACCAACTTGGGTTGGCGTTTGCTCTACATCCACCGATAGCACAGAAGTTTGATAGGTTATATCCGTTCACATAAGATGAACAACCTGTGCAACCATAACATTCTCTAGAAAGACATCTATAAACACCAGCAGCACAAATACTGTATCCACAACCACCATTGGTTGTAATCATCTTGGAGTTATAGTATCCTCCACCAGAACTTGAGTAGTGTTGACATCTGTTACATGAACATGCACCAGTACCGTTTCCACCAGCACCCCAAGCCTGAATCCACATGTTCTGAACCCCTGTTGGGACTGACCAGTTACAACAGCAACCAGCAGAACAACGACACATAATACCGAAAACCCATTTAACACCGTAGGTACAGTTCGGTGATTGACTGAAACTCGATGCCGATAAGACATTCGATTCTAGTTGATCTCCGTGAACTTTTTTATATGATGAATAATTAGCCATTTTTTTTTAAATACCTAGACGTAAGTGATTCTTACAACACCAGAGCCGCCTTGACCGCCCTGACCGCAACAACGACCACAATATGTAGTCATCGCACCTTGACCACCTGTTGCATAAGGAGCAGTCCAACAACCACATCTCATCCAACACTGTTCCAAGAGGTTTTCAACACCATTCGTTGACAAGAACGGAGCACCTGATGACATTGTGTTTGCAACCGCACCAGTACAGTGACAGTTCCAGTGACCTGACCAACCTTTTTGGTGAGGAGCCATTGCAAAGTCTCCACCCCATGTTCCAGGCGATGCACAACACCAGTTAGTTGAACTACATCTAATAGACCAGTCAGGGTTTGCACAACCTCTTGCACCACCGTGAGCACAGAAGTTACTTAAGTTGTAACCATTAACATATGAATTACATCCATTACATCCGTTACACTCTCTAGAACAACAACGGTAAACACCACCAGCGCATACAGTATATGAACAACCAGCAGTCGTACTGATTGTTTTAGTATTATATGCACCACCAGAAGCACCTCTGTAGTGATGGCATCTGTTACATGAACATGCACCATGTCCGTTACCCCCAGCACCCCAGACTTCGAGAGTTAATTTCTCAACTCCAGAAGGGACTTGCCAGTTGCAACAGCATCCAGGCGTACAGTAACATGGATGACCGTAGAACATCTTGACACAATAGCGAGGTGTCACCCCAGCTTCTAGCTTGTCGGGGTGAATATCACCTGACGCTATTTGGTCAGATCTTACTTTTCGATATGATCTATAATTGGCCATTTATGATCCTAAAATTTGCGTTGTAAAAAATATCATAATATAGAGGATCTCAAATTAGATGGAGAAGATTCTCCAACCGTATGTTGAACCAGAGTATACAAGACTAAACGCAGCACCCTCTGTGTTAACAGTTAGGTTAGCAGTGTCACCTTGGATTGGTCTACCATTCCTTGAAACGACTAGTGCGTTAGAGTCAAATGTCTTAGCAACGTCATAGAATGTAATTGTTGCACCTGTGTTAGGAGATGCAGGGAGTGTTGCAGTTACCTGTCCACCACCAGTGTTAACGAAGTAGTGTTCTCCAGCATTAGGACTGAAGTTAGATGAAACTGTACTGTATGAAGTAACACCAGGCTGAATCCACTGAGTTCCATCATAGTACTCAAGAGCACCGAGGTCTGTGTTGAATCTTAAACAACCAGTGTTGAATTCATCGTCAATGCCGCCAGGTCTTTGAGCGGTTGTACCTACAGGAGGTGTCATCGCCTTAGTACCCATTGAACCACGAGTTACGAATCCCTTAACAGCAAATTCAGTAGGACACGCACCGTTGGAGTTACCAGCAAGTGCAGGGTCAGAGGAGAATTCAGAGATCGCCTCACCGACCTGACCTCCAAGAGAACCAAGTCTCAATTCTGTCAAACCAGATAGGTTGAACGCAGAAGCATCCAATGTCGCACGACCAGTCAACTGGTCAACGGAGAAGAAGTCTCCAACTCTGAAGTTACCACCTTGGTCGGTTGATACGAAGAACACCTTACCAGGCCCGAATACGTTAGTCTCGTTACCTTGAATAACGTTTGCCAAATTAACATTTGGATAACCAGTTTCTGTTTTGTTACCAGTACCAACTGCGAGGAAGTCATGTCCTGTTAGTCTTGCCTGTGAGAACAGTGTTCTGATTGTAATTGTAGATCCATAAGAAACGTTGTCCGCATCTATGTTTCTAGTATCCCATGTACCAGTTGCTTTCTCTGGTGAGATCGATAACGTAGCACGATTATAGAATATCGTTGCGATACCAGCCGTCGATCCAGCCTGCCATTCATAGTAGGTCTTAGCAACAGCGACGTTCGTTATAGTGTTAATAATGAAGAATCTATCAGTTGCACCATAGAGTGTGGTTGAGAATCCGATAGCATCACCGACCAGTAGGGTTCCAGAAGTCTGGTCAATTTCCATAATTGTTCCTTTCTGTCCTGTGACTGAACTTGCGGCCGCTCCGACTGCAATCGAACCAATACCAGAACTCTGTTCTGCACCAGCACCGAACCAGATGGTCTCACCATCTACGAAACCAGTGGTTCCGATTCCAGCATTACCGTATCCAGACTGATACTTGAAGTAAATCTTATCAGCAGCGATTTGGTCATTCAAGAACCATGCAGTTGCCTTGGATGTAGTACCGAACATTGTAGCACCGATTGCAAGTGTTCCGCCCTTAGTTACACCTTGAACTGTCATCATGTCACCGAAGAGTTTTGCTTCTCTTGGTACTTCATCAGTTGAGAAACCAGATGAGATAACACCGTAGTCTCCATAAGAGTTGTTTCCACCAACACCCCTGATTCTTGATCCACCACCTGAGTAGTAACCCCACTTAGCGTAGTATGTGAAACAGGAAACGATTTCAGCGATTGCACCCTTATCAAGAATGTAACCAGCACCATCAGATGCAACGTGCGTAAACGCATCGAACACCATTGATTTCGCACCGACATCGTGTACTCCACCATCGATGAATACACCGACACCACCACCACCGAATCTTGCAGGGATTGCCTCTGTAGCAGGGTCTGAGAAACAAGTACAATCCTTAACGTAAGGTGACTTGTTATTAATTGGTGAGTCTGGGTTCAATGAGATGAATACACCAGCAGCAGTTGTACCAATACCAGTTCTTAGGTTTGTATTGTCAAGAACTAGAGGAGCGTTAGGATCATAGTAGAATCCTTCCATTCCTTTCATGGAGATCGCCTGAATTGTTGTTGCATCAGACATCTTGAACATATGACTCCTGTTATTAGGAGTTGTTGAATCATCAGATGTTCCAATTTTAGGTAGAACCTGTGAACCTCTAAGTGCGTTACCAACGATAGAAGTGAAAGGAGGAACTGTAACTGGTAACTGTTCGTAGAACTGAGACGCAGATAGTTTCAAGATAGCAGGTGTTAGGTCTGTAACTGTACCGCCTTCAACGTATGTGTGGTTGATAGATGAGATACCAACGTTAACCTTGAATGTCTGTGTATCAGGAACTTCAAGAACCTCATAGTAAGACTTAGATACCTTATCGGGATACTTGGTTGTTGTTAAACCAACGAACGCAGTACCACCAGAAACATAGAGGTAATCAGTAGTTGAAACACCTACGTTTAGAGTGATTGAGTTAGAGTCGGGTACACCTTGAACAACGAACTCATAAGTACCTTGAGTATGTACAGCAGGGAACTTACCAGTGATTGTTTGGTCATCAGATGCAGTACCAACGTTAATTGTAATTGTGTTGGTTGTAGTTGATGTAATATTAAGAGCAGTGTTATATGCAGGGTCTGGGTTTCCGTCTCCAGCAACAGCACGAGGATATGGGTGATCAGTTGTATAACCGTCCATTGAACAACGGAATGTCATACCTTCTGTTTCTAATCTTACAGATGTACCAACTGTTAATGAGTGAGCACCGATTGTACAAACCATGTCACCAGTGTTCTCGTTATAAGAAACAGCAGTTGGTTCATGGTTAACGATTGGAGAAGATCCAACGTTTATAGTGAATGTATCAGTTGTTGTACCTGTAATTGCTAATTGTTGTCCTACAGCAGGGTCTTTTCCAGCACGAGGATAAGTCTTCTGTGTGGCGTTGTTGTTCATTGTACATGTGAACGTAAACGCATCGTTGGAAATAGTAACTTTATCAGAAGTTGATAGACTATGACCAGCAAGGGTCATTACGAAGTTACCATTTGAAGGATCGTATGTCGCACTTGTTGGAGTTATACCTGATCCACCAACAACTTGAACACCGTTTGTTGCACAACTGTTGAATGTGTGAACGTAGTCACCACCAGATTGGATAGCGTTAGCTAATGCACTCTTGAATGTATGAGCGAATCTTGCAGAACCTGTGTACTGAACACTTAAGTTTCTGATTCTAACAGTCGCACCGATTCCAATTTCGGGAGCACCACCAAGACCGATAGCAGTTATAGTTGCAAGTCCAACAGCCTTGTTGTATGTCATACCCAAGACGTTGAATACATTACCTCCAGATAGACACTCAAACTGAATATCTTGTAACTGAACGAATGTACCAGTGTTTAATAGACCGTGACCAGCCGCAGTAACCGTTGCCACACCAGTGGAAGCGGTATACACCATATCAGTGATCGAAGTTTGTGGACGTGCAGCAATACAAGCCCTCTTAATAGTCTTAAACGCCAAGTTAGGTGCAAGACCATTGTTTGTGTCAACTCCATCCTCAGAGTCAACGTAGTAAATTCTAGTCTGGTTTCCTACAATCTCGTAACCAGGCATTCCGTTTGCCTGAACTGCAAGAGCGTAACCTGTAGATCCAATACCAATTCTTACGTTACCTGAGTTGTAACTTAGTAAGTCACCCTTAGTGTTAAGAGCAGCGGATGAATCTCCTGATGCAAGTACTTCCCAGAATGTTCCGATTCCAGCAGTAGGAATAACGTTCTGATGAGAGTTACCAACAGAAACATATGAATCTGAACCGTATCTTGCAACATGGCCTGGATGATAGTTGAAGGTAGTGGAGAAGCCACCTTTAAAATCAAATCCTTTAACAAGTAAATCCCATACTTGTTCACCATTGTATGCTTCGGGGAAGATAGATCCAACACCAATTTGGAGTGGAGAAACGTTAGTTGTAACACCTATTGTGTGACGGTAAATGTTACCACCATACTGGATGAGGTCGCCTCTGTAGTATGAACCTTCTGTATATGTTACTGCAGCACCAGCAAGACCGTCAGATAAGATACTCCATTTTGCAGAAGGGTCTGTAGAAACACCCAAATACTGTGGAGGTTGGAATCCAGCAAGTGAAGTTGTTAGAGCAACGTAAGATGAACCATTGTAGTTAACAACGTCACCTGATTGGTATTCATTGTTCTGATCCCAAGTTCCTTCGTTTTGAAATCCTTTTACATACTCAGTAACTTTCGTCTCGTCGATGAAAGTTCCTTCTGATGTATGTGCAGTTGTTACTCTATAAACAACGTTACCGTATTTTACAATATCGTTGATACGATAGTAAACTCCAGCAGCCCATTGTCCTTTTTGTTCTAGACCTTCTATGTGAACATTCCAGTTTCCAAGGTCGTTAGAATAAAAGTCACTGGCATTTGCGGTGGATGTGTGGTTTGTGATCGCCACATAAGTATTGCCACCAAACTTAACGATGTCGTCAATTAAGTAGCTTTTGGATACTGCCCAGTCACCTGTCCAGTTGAATTTTACTCTTCCAAGTCTAAACTCAGCCATTTTTTCTCCGTGTAATTATCTGAGGGGGATTTTTTTACTTAGGTCCGATGCTGTTGTAAGCATAGTCGGGACCGTTGAATCTTATGACGAAAAAGCCATCATCATCTATGTAATAGTATAAGTTTCTGCGGTCAAAGCGAATCTGTTGGTATTTATCATTCGGATCATCTACAAGTTTTTTAACAGTTGCGATATCATTACGGATAACAGATGTTTTACCAACACCAACATCATATGTACCATAATCTAAACCATCACCGAATTCTGGTATAGCAGTTCCATCGTTACGATAGAATTCTCCCATTTCTGTTGAAGCAGCACTAACTTTTGAAAATAATAGCATGTCGTCTGCATCTCTTCTGAGTGCATACACGAAAAAACCCGACGATTCGGAGGGGTCAAAATTTCCAGAAATTGAGTTACTTAGCGTAAGTGCCATTGTTAACTTGCCCTATTGTTGAATACTTTCCAAAGAGTTCCATTCCAAATAAAGGTCACTGACGCACCCGACACGTCCATGATGAAAGGTGAAGATTCTCTAACTAAGTGTCCATTTTCAAAACTGTAAACAGATGTCACACTAACAGGGTTGATACTGAAGAAATTCGCAAAGTCTTCGATCCATACCCAGTCACCAACCGCACGAGGAGTTGGCATAGTTAGACTGTAACCACCAGATGTATTTTGGGAGTCTACTGTATACTTTTGGTTTGTACCAAGAGAATACGCTCCAGACACGAAAGTCCATCTTGCTTTCGCAAGTTCAAATCCGCCAGGAGTTGATCCGTCGTGAACAACCGCCGTATTCTTGTCTGTATCTACCGTTATCTCTGCTAGAGCTCCAGTAAAGTTAAAGTGTTCAGCTGTCGTTCCTTTTCTGAATTGAACCTGCTTTGTCATGAGCTAGATGTCAAATAGTTATGCTTCTCCATTTATTTATAGGAATTAAATAATGACAACATAGGTTCTACCTTCCTCAATGACTGCATACTCTGTTTGAGCAATACCGAAGGAGTTAACCTGACCAATACCAACGTAAGTTGCACGAGCTTGAGATTCCTTAGCTCCTGCAAGTCCCTTGAAGAATCCTTGAGTCGTGTAATTGCCTTTCGTGACTGATTCGAGAGCAGATCCACTGGTCTTGTAAAGAACTGCAACACCAATACCAATCGAAGGTGTGTAATCGACGAATGGATGTACAAGAGAAGTATTCGATATTGTAAATGTTCCTGATGGAACGAAGTCTTGGAATACTTGGAAGTATCTGGTCGCTGCATCTCCAAATATAGTTGTGATACCAGATGTGCCTGGATCTCTGTCGTCTCCATAGTATCCGTATACTTGATTGAGAGCGGTAAGTGCAGAAGCGCCTTTTGTGTCGAAGAGGACTGTACCCTCGACGGAATCGGCTGTAAATCTGACAACTGATGCACCAGAGAATGTAGCAATACCAACTCCAATCTCTCTGAAGAATCCTTTCTCGTCGGCAGTTCCAGATATAGTAACATTTCCAATACCAGTGTATGCTGGTGTGTAGTCGATATCTGGATGTGTAAGTTCTCCAGATATTGTGAATGTACCAGATGGAACGAAGTCTTGGAAGACTGCCAATGTTCTTGTGTCTGCATCTCCACTGATTCTTGTAAGAATTGCACTTGCAGCAGATGGTTCGACTGTTGCCTCTGCAGCAGATCCAAGTGCAAAGAGAGAACCAGATCCAGTAGCTGACAGACGAACACCAGATAGAACAACGTTGTCTCTTCTGAGTGTAATAGTTCCAGATCCATCGAACTCTCGTAGGCGGAAGGCGACACTTTCTCCAGATAGTGTAAGTGTTGCAGTATTCTCTGGAGTCTGAGCGATGAATGATTCTTCTGCCGTTCCGTTGAATATTGATGTACCAGCAACAAGTTCTGCACTTGTCTTGGTCTCCGATATACCACCGATTGCGAATAGAGATCCACCACCGACTTCGGAGAATGTTGTTGCTTCGTCTTGACCAGCACCACTGTAAGTGAATGTGCCAGATCCGACTTCTGGAACGACGAATTTCTCGATTGTGAGAATACCACCTTCCTGACGAACTGTAAATCCACCAGATGTGCCTGGATCGTTGTCGTCTCCATAGTATCCAAAGACTTGAACTGGCCTTGCTTCTGCTCCAGTTGTCTGGAAGTCGAATAGGAGAGATCCAGCACCAAACTCGGTAGCGGGAACAAATCTTTCCTTCGCACCGAATTCGACTCCTTCGAGATCTCCTTCCTCGTCTGGGCCTCCAACACCGTTTCCAGCAGTACCAATACCAAGAATGTAGATAACACCGTGAGTTGATATAGGTGCGTTTGTTCTGGATATTGAACGACCATCGAGTTTGAGGACAGGACCAACAGATGGATATTTCGGAATGAACCTTGTGGTAACAATGCCAGGATCTCCGTATTCCCCTCCAGAACTTCCAGGCTTGAGTGTAAGTCCAGTCTCGATACCAATGTTCCTTTCGATACCATAATGAGGTGTGTAGTCGATATCTGGATGCTGTAGATCTCCGATAAGACGTAGAACAGCCTTCTCTGATTGTGAAGCGTAAGTAGCTTTGAGATCTGTGTATCCACCACCGTAGATGTGTAGGTAAGTTCCCTCTGGAGGATCGAAGCTGGACTTGACAACTGCACTGCCTCTGAATGTCTGAATACCAACAGGAGAAATGTGATCGATAACTCTTGCGTATGTTGATATTCCAATACCCCTTGTAAGAGGTAGAGTTCCAGATCCAACAAAGTCTCTTGTGCGACTGTAAGTGGTAATTCCAGATGTCTCGAATAGAACAGTTCCTTCTGGAGTCTGAGCAATGTATCTTTCTTTTGCACCACTAACGAAGTCGAATAGAGATGTTGTACTACTTGCAACAGCAACTTTCTCTCCGCCAGTTCCAGAAATGGTGATTGTACCAGAACCACGGTAGAATGGGAAGAATATTGGAACCCCTGATGTGATTCCTCCAGTGAAGTTGACACTTCCATATGGGAATATAGCTTCCTGTGGAGTGGTTTCATCGACCCAACCATAATCAGTGAATCCTCTATTAACATTCTGTTGAGTGAATCCGTTATCCCAAGGATATGTTCTAGTGTATGGACGACCACCGCCAGAAGATACTCCAATAATTCCGTAATCTTCTCCGATTTCATTGGAACTAAAGTTGATGTTATATTGATTAGTTTTATCGAATGAAGGTACAAGACCAGTACCACTAACTGCCTCGTCGTATGTAAGACCACCAGTATTTTCATTATCAAAGGTGATTGCACCATCATCAAGAGACTCGACACTTGGCATACCAGCTCCTTGCTGGTTGAATCCAAATCCTTGAGCAACATCAAGTTCACTAATGAGACCGTAATCTTCGTTCTCTGTTCCCCTAAAGATAGAGAATTGATTGTAGGAATCTGTATTCTTCTCAAAGATATCCTTACCACTGAAGAATAATGTTCCACCAAACTCATCTTCTGGGTGTTGGATAACTCGTGCATATGTCTGACCCTCTTCTCTGCCAGTTGTAAGAGTAACATCGAGAGTGGATGATATATGTGGAGCAAAGTTGACGTTTGCAGCACCAGTAAGTGACTGATAAGAACCAACGAGGTATTCCTTGACAGAAGCCTCTACCGCACCACCAAACTTGAATAGTGAACCTGATCCCTCTGGTATGAATGGAGTAATAGACTCATTACCAGTGCCAAGGATACTGAATTGACCTTCTTCACCGAATACTGTGTGTTGTGGAGCCTGACTGAACCAGTTTGCACCGAAGATGTTGATGCCAGCCTTGTATGTGGCAATACCAGTAATACCAGAGGACTCGTATTGAATTGCAGCTGCAACATCGAGATCTTCTGAAAGTAGGAAGGTTGCCGTTCCTGTAACTCCAACAGTTTGTTTGGTAAATGAAGTTTCTCCAAGAGAGAATGTAATTTCTCTGTTGGGATAATGTTGACCACCAATCTGAGCGTAGTTGAAGTTTGGAAGTAAGAATCCCCAGTTCTCTGCTGACTTGGGTATAGTCTCGTCGTTTGTATTGATGACACCCCAATCTTCGTAAGACTGAGTTGGAGTGGCAGTAATAAGACCCCAATCGACTTCTTCTGTTTTTTGATCTCCAAGAGGTGATACCCAAGAAGGAGTGTAAACAGGAATACCCTGTTGCATCTCTCCAGAGATATCGAATAGGTTTGTATTCTCGTAATCCTTCGCAACTTGAATATTGGTTGCAGCACCACTAACATGTAAGGTAACTGTCTGTTCGTCACCCTGTTTAACAAGTTTGATGTCAGATACAGAACCAGAAGGTCTGATAAGAGCCTTCCTAGTTGGAGGTATAGAAACTGCAGCATCCGAACCAGTTCCAGATATATCAAAGAGAACTGTACTGATGATACCAGCAGGGACGAATGATTCGTTTGCACTACCAGATGCAGTAATCGTATCACCGACACCGAATATTGTACTCTGTGGAGCCTGACTGAAGAAGTTGGTTCCAGAGAATGTTCCTGTACCAGATCCAGAGTATGCAAAGAGTGATTCTTCTGCCGCAGTGCCTTCTTTCTTGAATGTACCAGCACCAGCATATCCCCTGACGATAGCATCTCTACCACCAACAAATGTTGACTGATACTCGTCAAGGAATATTCCACCTTGTAATTGTTGTTCTATTACACCGTAATCTTCAGCAGATGTAGGTGTGTCTAATATACTTCCGTAACTTACAAATTCAACCTGATCTTCGTCAGAGAATGATCTCTCCTTCGCAAGAGGATCTGTGATGGTCTCGTCAAATGTGACATTGAGATCATCGAAGGACGCACCTTCCCTAACTGTAATTGTTCCGTTATCTTCTTTCTCGAATACTTCAGACTCAGATCTGGCGTAGTTGTATATAACTTTCTCAACATCAAACAGCCTGGTATCTCCACCCTTCGCTCTAAATGCGTTTTTAATTACAGGGAGATATGCCTGATCATAAGGTGTTGTAGTTGTACCACTTAGAGTTACACTACCACTACCATTATAAGGATAAACTTGGTCTAGATCGGTTGCAGATACGCCTGACTTGGCAATCGTACCAACACCATCATAATTTCCTCTAGATATAGATTCTTCTGCGGTCCCAGATGGGATGAAGATGACAGCCCCTGCCGCTCCGAGATCTGGTATAACAATCCTTTCGAGACCAGAACCGATCTCGTGAATTGTACCAGTACCAACCCAAGGAGTTACTGCTGACTCTAGTGCAGAGTCATTTACATCAAATAGTACGGTATTTGCGTTCTCTGGAATCCATTGAGATCTAGATCTACCTAGTGCATCTCTTCCATCTACTACATTTATTGGGCCAAACGGTACTATATCTGCTGTAGCGGTGATAAGTCCGTGGTCATTTACAAAGAACCAATCTCCATCCCTTTCTGGTTCTACATGTTGATTTATGTCGCCATAGTCAATATTCTCGCTAGATCCCACGGTGATATCTCCACCGTTAAATGTAGTGAATACATCTATCTTTGCATTGTCGTAGGTGTATACGGTCAAAGGGATTCCCGAATAAAAAGACCCTGCCTTAGTTATAAAGCAGAGTCCACATATTGATATTTAGTGTTTCTATTAGTCGAGTGCGACGTTTAGAGTAATCTTGATTTGGTCTCCGTTGTTCTGAATGTT
>VMHT01161941.1_pt1 | contig 15847 bp, 28 predicted proteins | sample 4693611 | NCBI WGS metagenome assembly VMHT01 (sample SAMN12280063, study PRJNA550983) | marine metagenome | isolation source: seawater sampled from same location over 5 years 0.02-0.2 micron viral filtrate | place: USA: collected off the coast of southern California halfway between the port... ... | reverse complement strand
TTTCTTCATCTCCTACTCCAGCTAATCTTAAGGCATCTTCTTCAGCTTCTTCTTTTAAAACAGTTAAAACATCATCAGATGTAATCATACCAACTAATTTATTTGTTTTATCAATAACACAAGCTGAATTTAAGTTATAATTTTCAAATAAATTTCCAACTTCTTCTCTGTCCATGTCAACAGGTATCAAAAAAGAAAAGTCGTCCATAATTGTTAACATTTTAGATTCTCTTGGAGTTCTTAAAACTTTTGAAGAAGGAACTGTACCTATAGGCTTAAAGTTTTCATCAACAATATAAATTTCTAAAAATTCCTCTGGTAAATCTTTGTTTTCTCTAAGATAATCAATAGTTTGGCCAACAGACCAATTACTTGGTATAGCAGTAAATTCCCTTTGCATAATCCTTGCAGCACTATCTTCTGGATAACTTAATCCTTCTAGTAAAGCAAAACGATCTTTCGGCGGTAATGAACTCAATATAGAATTTTTATCTTTTTCTTCTACATTTTCTAAAATTGCAATTGCGTCATCTGAGTCTAAATTCTTTAAGATTCTAACAATAGCTTCTGATGAGAGATATTTAATAATTTCCGATTGTACAGACTCATTTAATTCAATGAAAACTTCAGGATCTATTTTAAAATTGTTTAATTTGATTAAATTTTCTCTATCGTTTTGGCTTAAATGCTCAATGATATCTGCGGCATCTGCAGGATGCATTTCTTTAAAAGAATTTGTTATAAATAACGCATCATTAGAGGCAATTTTATCCGTTACAACTTTGATGTATTCTTTATTAAATTCAAAATTGACTTTTTTATCTTTTATTTTTTTAATTAAAGTCATAAATATTCCTATTATTCAGTCGAAACTTTTAATACATAATATAAAGATTACAATTTTTAAATGAATATAGAGATCAAAAAGTCAAAAAAACCTGTAAAATATGAAGATGCATTAAACTTTATGCAAGAACGTTTAATGAATTTACATACAAATAATTTTAAAGAACTAATTTGGTTTTTACAACATGATGATATTTATACAGCTGGCACTAGTTATAATGAAAAGGAAATTTTAGATAAATCGATCAAAATTGTAAAAACTAATAGAGGAGGAAAAATTACTTACCATGGGTTTGGGCAATTAATTTGCTATTTTGTTATTGATCTTAAAAAAAGAAATAAAGACATTAGAAGATTCATTTCTTGTATTGAAAAAAGTATTATTGATACACTTAAATTTTATAAAATTGAAACTTTCGCTGATAAAAGAAATATTGGTATTTGGTATAAAAATAAAAATCAAATTAAAAAAATTGCTGCTATAGGTTTTAAAGTAAGTAAGTGGATTGCTTATCATGGATTTTCATTAAATATTGATAATGACCTTAAAAAATATGAATCAATCATACCATGTGGTATTAAAGATAAAGGTATAACTAACCTTAAAAAAATTAAGGATCAAAACTATGACAGATTGGAAGATATTTTGGTAAAAAATCTTATTTTAAACTTACAAAATTAAGTCTTTTTGTTTTTAATAATTTTCGGAAATAATCTGGTAATAGCGCTTGGTAGGTATGTTTTTTATCATTTATCATAAATTTTATTTCAAATGAATGAAGCATCAAATTTTTATTTATACCTTTTGTAGAGGTTGCAGATTTATATTTTTTATCACCATAAATTGAATGACCTATATTAAATAATTGTTTTCTTAATTGATGTTTTCTACCCGTTATAGGTTTCATTTGAACTAAGGTCGAATTACTATTTTTGTCAATCACTTTAAAAATTGTTTTAGCTTTTTCAATTATTTTTTTTCCATTATCAAAACGAATTAAATTATCATTAAACTCACCTGAATTTTTTTCTAATTCACCATGACATATTGCTAAGTATGTTTTGTGAACTTTTCTTAATCTAAATAATGAAGTAAATAATTGAGCTGTTTGTCTATTCTTAGCCATTATAAAAACTCCAGAAGTATCTTTGTCTAGTCTATGAACAGAAAAAGGTTTGGTTCCAGAAAAAATTTCACTTTTAGCAAAAATATCTACTAAGTTTTTTTTGGATTTAGTTCCTCCTTGAACTGATATACCGCTGTTTTTATTTAAGACGATAAAGTTTTCATTATTTTCAATAATTAAATCTTCATTAGATTTTATTATGTCATTCGAAGGATCAAATTTAATATTTTTTTGATGTTTTTTTTCTTGGAAATTTATATTGAATATATTTATTACATCATTTGTTTTAATTTTATATGAACTTTTAATTTTTTTTTTATTTACTTTAATCTTTCCATTTCTTAAGTTTCTTTCAATTAATCCTTGTGGAAGTTTACCCAGAATATTTCTTATCCATCTATCTATACGCATATCGTTACACGTTGAATCAACGATAAAATTCTTAATCATGATTTTTAATTATTATATTAAGCTGATGCTACTTTTTTGTCTTCTTTTTTATCAGCTTCTTTAATGGTTTCTTTTTTCTTTTTATCTATTCTTTTAGCTTCAACATCTCTATCTACGAATTCAATAATTGCCATTGGAGCATTATCTCCATATCTAAATCCAGCTTTAATTATTCTAGTGTAACCACCACTTCTTTTTTCATACCTTTTTGACAAAGTTTTTTTAACTTTTGTTGCTGATTTTAAATCTTGTAATTGAGAGACTAACATTTTTGTTGTTTGTAAAGTATCTTTTTTACCTAATGTTATAATTTTATCAGCCTGAGGTTTTAGAAACTTTGCTTTTGGCAAAGTGGTTTTAATTTGTTCGTACTTAATTAAAGAATTGAGCATATTTTTAAGTAATGCTTTTCTATGTTCTGAAGTTCTATTTAACTTCTTATTAGCCATTCCGTGTCTCATTAGATAGCTTCCTCTAATTTCTTAGACATTTCAGCTATATTATCTGGTGGCCAGTTAGGTATTTCCATTCCTAAATAAAGTGACATGCCTGTTAAAACTTCTTTAATTTCATTTAAAGATTTTCTACCAAAATTAGGTGTCCTTAGCATTTCACCCTCTGATTTTTGAACAAGGTCACCAATATAAATAATATTATCGTTCTTAAGGCAATTCATTGATCTTACTGATAACTCTAGTTCATCAACTTTTCTCAATAAGTTTTTATTAAATTCTGGCTCAGTAGATACCTCTTTAACAGGAGCTTCAACTGGTTCATCAAAATTGATAAACATTTTTAATTGATCTTGGAAGATTCTAGCAGAATAAGCCACTGCATCTTCAGCAGAAATTGAACCATTTGTTTCAACTTCCATGGTTAGTTTATCATAGTCAAGAGCTTTTCCTTCCCTTGCGGTACTAACTGAATATGAAACTTTTTTTACTGGGGAGTATAAAGAGTCTATAGCTATTAAACCTAATGGTGGTTCCTCTGGTTTATTAAGTTCTGCTGGTACATATCCTTTACCAGTATTAACATTCATTTCCATATGAAAATTTGTATTCTCATCCAAATTACAAATAACTAAATCGGGGTTTAAAATTTCTATGTCTGTTACTTCTGATATATCTGAAGCTTTTATTTCACCAGGACCTTTTGCATCTAGTACTAATTTTTTAGTTCCTTCAGAGTTAGATTTAAGAGCTAAGGATTTTACGTTTAAAACTATATCAGTTACATCTTCTCTTACACCTTTAATAGATGTAAATTCATGTAAGACTCCATCGATTTGGATTGATGTAACAGCGGCACCTCTTATAGAAGATAATAATATTCTTCTTAAAGAATTTCCTAAGGTTAAACCATAACCTTTTTCTAAAGGTTCAGCAATTATAGTCGCTTTAGTTAAATCTTCACTAATTTTTACATCTAATTTAGTTGGTTTAATTAAAGATTTCCAATTTTTAACATTAACATTTTCAGTTTCCATCAAACTCTCCTTTTCTTTGGTGGTCTAGTTCCGTTATGTGGCATCGGTGTCGTATCTTTTATTGAAAGAATTTTAAAACCTCTTGCTTGTAAGGCTCTTAAAGCTGTTTCACGTCCTGACCCAGGTCCTTTAACTTCAACAGAAAGAGTTTTCATACCATACTCTAAAGCTTTTGATGCAGCAGCATCTGCTGCGATTTGTGCAGCATAAGGAGTTGATTTTCTAGATCCTTTAAAACCTTTTTGACCTGCTGAAGCCCATGATACAACGTTTCCATTTGTGTCAGCTATAGAAATTATTGTGTTATTAAAAGTTGATTGAACATACGCTATTCCATTCAAAATATTTTTTTTTTGTTTCTTTTTTTTAGAATAGGAACTTTTATTTATTTTTTTTGAAGTTTTTTCAACTTTTTGATCTTTATTTTCAACTTTATCAACTTTTGCCATAAATTATCATTCTACTTTTTAAGTGGTGTTAGTTTTTTTCCTGCGATTGCAATAGCTTTTCCTTTTCGAGTTCTTGCGTTGCATCTTGTTCTTTGTCCTCTTACTGGTAATTTTTTTCTATGACGTGAGCCTCTATATGAAGCAAGATCAATTAATCTTTTTATACTTAAGGAATAATCACGTCTAAGATCTCCTTCAACTTTAAAATTTTGATCAATATATTCTCTTATCTTTAAAATTTCTTCATCAGTTAATTCATTAACTCTTTTCTTTTTTGGAATTTCTAGAGAAGAACAAATTTGTTGTGAAAATTTATCACCAATCCCATAAATATAGGTCAATCCAATGTGAACAAGTTTATTTTGTGGAATGTTAATACCTGCTATACGAGCCATAAATATGTGATAAATTTTTAGCCTTTTATATAAGATGATCTTTCAAAGTCAACTATACTCAATCGTTTAAACCTCAAGAAAAGCATCGATTTTACCGGTTATTTCCTCAATTTTTAAAGATCCATCTATTTCATGAAAATTTGGATTTTTTGAGTAGAAATTCAAGACAGGTTTAGTTGTTTCCATATAAGTATCATATCTGTTCAATATTATACTTAAGTCATCGTCGGATCTTTTTTCAATTATTTTTCTTTTTTCAATCCTTTTTATTATTGTGTCTTTATTTACATTCAAAAAAATAATTAGGTCTATCTTTTGATTTGAAGCGTCTAATAACAATTCTAAATTTCTAGCCTGACTTAATGATCTAGGATAACCATCAAAAATTAATTTACCTTTTTTTTTTGGATCAAATAAAACATTTTCAATAAGTTTGTTAACTATTTCATCATTTACAAATTTTCCTTCATTCATGTTGTCAATTATTTTTTTACCAATTTCACTATCTTTTTTAATTTCATTTCTCAACATATCACCTGTAGAAATTTGAAAAGCATTCAATCTATTTACTAAATATTTAGCTTGAGTACCTTTTCCAGCTCCTGGAGGACCAAATAAAATTAAATTCACTTTAGACTATCTACCAAATTTAGTTTTTTTAATTAGTTGTTCATATTGAGAGCTCATTAACCTTGTTTGAATTTGAGTTACAGTATCAATTGCAACAACAACTACAATTAAGATTGAAGTTCCACCTAAATAAAATGGAATTGGATAATTCGCTATTAAAAATTCTGGCATCAAACAAACTAATGTTAAATAAAGTGCACCTATTGTCGTTAATTTAGTTAAGATATTTTCTATATATAATGCTGTACTTTCACCTGGTCTTATTCCAGGAATGAAACCTCCATATTTTCTTAAATTATCTGCTGTTTCAGTTGGATTAAAGGTTATCGAAGTGTAGAAAAAAGTAAAAAAAATTATTCCAGATGCATATAACAACATATATAGAGGTTGTCCTTGAGTAAAATAAGAGCTTAAGTTCAAAAAAGTCTCATTATCAGAAAAATTGAAGTTAGAAAACGTTACAGGTAATAAAAGTAATGCTGAAGCAAAAATTGCAGGTATAACTCCCGCTTGATTAATTTTCAATGGTAAGTGCGATGACTCTCCACCATACATCTTATTTCCCATTTGTCTTTTAGGATAATTTATTAAAATTTTTCTAAGTGCTCTTTCCATAAAAACTATAAATAAAATTGTTAAAATTAATAAAACAAAAATAGCTAAAATCATTAATGTTGAAACAGCTCCTGTTCTCCCAAGTTCAAATGTTGTCACCAAGGCTCTAGGTATTTCAGCAACAATTCCTGCAAAAATGATCAATGAAATTCCATTTCCAATTCCACGTTGAGTAATTTGCTCACCTAACCACATCAAAAAAATTGTTCCCGCTACAATTGTTGTTACTGTAGATAATTTAAAAAATAATCCTGGATTAATAACTAAATTAACAGATGACTCTAAACCTACAGCTAAACCATAACCTTGCACTGTTGCTAATAATACTGTTCCATATCTTGTGATTTGAGTTATCTTTGATCTACCAATTTCTCCTTGGGACTTTAAATTTTTAAAATAATCTGACACTCCTGTTAATAGCTGAACTATAATTGATGAAGAAATATATGGCATTATCCCTAGAGCAAAAATTGCCATTCTACTTACTGCGCCCCCTGCAAAAACGTTAAACATTCCTAAAAGACCTTTTTGATTTCCTTCCATCATAATTTTGAGTTGCTCAGGATCTATACCTGGAAGAGGAACGAAAGTACCAAATCTATAAACTGCTAATATAGCAATTGTAAATATTATTCTATTTCTTAAATCGTTTGTGGATGTAGATGAACTCATTATAATCCAATTATTTTTTTAATTGCAAAGATCCACCAATTTTTTCTAATTTATCAATAGCAGATTTTGATGCTAAATCTGCCTCAATATTAATTTTTTCTTTAATATTTCCAGTTCCTAATATCTTAAGTTTGTTTGAATTTTTATTTATTATTTTTAATTTTATAAGGGTTCCCGAGTTGAGTACATCTTTTGTTTTGATGGTTTTTTTATCTATTAATGTTTGAATTTTATCTAGATTTAGAATTGCTATTTTATTTTTAGAAATTGGATTAAAACCTCTCTTAGGTAATCTCCTATATAACGGCATCTGTCCACCTTCAAAACTTTTAATAGCAACACCTGATCTAGATTTTTGTCCTTTAACTCCTCTACCTGATGTTTTTCCTTTACCAGAGCCAATACCTCTACCTACTCTTATTTTAGGTTTATTAATTTTTGATCTATTATTTAATTTTGTCATTATCCTCTTTTTTCTATTACCTCAGAAATTTTTTTATTTCTTATTACTGAAATTTGTTTTGGAGAGTTTTGTTTAAGTAATGCCTTCATTGTTGCACGAATTACATTATGTGCATTTGATGTACCCATTGATTTAGCAACTATATCTTTTACTCCTAATACTTCGCAAACAGCTCTTACAGGACCACCTGCTATAATACCTGTTCCTTTTGATGCTGCTCTAAGCACAATTTTACCAGAACCATCTTTAGCTTTAACATCATGATGAATTGTTCTTCCTTCTCTTAAAGGTATATGAATTAATTTTCTTCTTGCCATTTCATTAGCTTTCTTTATTGCATCAGGTACTTGTTTTGCTTTTGCATGAGCTATACCAATTTTACCAGCCTGGTTTCCTACAACAACTAACGCCGAAAAACCAAATCTTCGTCCACCTTTAACTACTTTGGTAATACGATTGATATGAACTAATTTTTCTAAAATATCGTCTTTCTTTTTATCTGATCTTTCATCCATATTTAAAATTCCATTCCATTTTTTCTAAGTGTTTCAGCAAAAATCTTTATTCTGCCGTGATATTTGTATGTACCTCTATCAAAAAAAATTTTTGTAATTTTTTTTTCTTGAGCTTTTTTTGCAAGTTTTTCTGCTACAATTTTTGATAGTTCTGATTTATTCACTTTTGTGCCAGATTTTATATCTTTTTCCACTGAGGAAGCAGATAATAATGTTAAATTTTTACTATCATCAATGATTTGAGCTGAGATGTTTTTTGAAGATCTTGAAATAGATAGTCTTAATCTATCTTTTGGTGCTGATCTTTTAACTTTATTACTTACTCTGAATTTTTTTCTAATACTAGTATTAAGTTTCATTATTTTTTCTTTCCTTCTTTTTTAAGAACGTATTGACCTTTTTCTCTGATGCCCTTGCCTTTATAAGGTTCAATTTTTCTTAAAGTTTTAATTTTTGATACAACGGATCCAACTTGTTGTTTATCAAAACCAAAAATTTTTAAGGTTGTTTGCTTTTCAACAACAATCTTTATCCCATCTGGAATATCAAAATTGATATCATGACTATACCCTAACTGTAAATTTAGTTGGTTGCCTTTCAAAGCGGCTCTATAACCAACACCCACTAATTCTAAAATTTTTTCATAACCTGAACTTGATCCAATTACAGCGTTGTTAATTAAACTTCTATTCATTCCCCATAATCTTTTTGTATTTTGATCTATTTTCTTTGGTTTAATTGATATTTCTTTTCCATCTTTAATATCTAAATTAAAAATATCTAAATCAATATTCAAAGATTTTTTTCCTTGTGGACCTTCTATATTTAAAATATTCCCAGCTAAAGCAACTTTCACTTTTTCTGGAATTGAAATGTTTATTTTCCCTATCTTTGACATTAAAACACCTTACAAATTATTTCGCCACCGACTCTTTGTTTTCTAGCGTCTATATCAGTCATTACACCTTTCGGTGTTGATATTATAGCGATACCTAAGCCATTATTAATTTTAGGTAAGCCATCTGCACTTGAAAAAATTCTTCTTCCGGGTTTTGATACGCGCTCGAAAGCACTTATTACAGGATTGCCAGAATGATATTTTAATTCTAGAGATAGGGTTGATTTGTTATTTTCAGAATTAACTTTAAAATCTTTTATAAAACCCTCATTTTTTAGAATATCAGCAATTTTTGATTTAAAATTTGATGATGGTAATTCTACTTTTTTGTGATTTCTAGATTGAGCATTCTTAACTCTAGCAATCATATCTCCTATTGGGTCACTTAAACTCATAATTTCCTTTCTACCAACTTGATTTAACTAAACCAGGTATCTTTCCTTGCAATCCGAGTTGTCTTAATGCAATTCTAGATATCTTTAATTTTCTATAAACACCATGAGGTCTTCCAGTAATTTGACATCTATTCATTACTCTAGTTTTTGCCGAATTTCGTGGAAGTTTAGACAATTTTTGTTGGGCTTTAAATCTTTCCTCTAAAGGGAGGCTTTTGTTCATTATTATTTTCTTAAGTTTTTCCCTTTTTTTATAAAATTTATCTGAAAGTCGAATTCTTTTATTATTTTTGTTTATTGAGCTAAGTTTGGCCATGATTAATTATCTCCTTTTTTAATAAATGGGAAATTTAATTTTTCTAGTAAAGCAAAACTATGCTTTATATTTTTTGATGAAATGACAATTACAATGTCTAGACCTCTTACTTTATCAGCTCGATCAAAGCTAACTTCAGGAAAAATTATGTGTTCTTTAACACCAAAAGTATAATTACCAAATTTATCAAAAGCATTAGGTGATAAACCTCTAAAATCTTTAATTCTTGGTAATGCAATATTTACTAATCTATCAATAAATTCATACATTTTATTTTTTCTTAAAGTTACTTTTAATCCTGCATTTGACCCTTTTCTTGTTTTAAAATTAGCTACAGACTTTTTAAACTTTGTAATTACAGGTTTTTGTCCAGTAATTTTAGCTAAGTCCTCTTCACAAGACTTCAAAACCTTGGAGTCGTTTCCATCTAGGCCTAGACCCATATTTAGAATTACTTTTTCTAGTTTAGGACCCATATATAAGTTTTTAAATCCAAATTGATCTTTAAGGGATGTTTGGATTTCTTTAAAATAAAGTTCTTTTAATCTGGGTGTCATTATTTTTTAGCCTCTTCTTTTTTTGACTTTGTTTTAGTTTCAACTAATTTTAGATTTGATAAATGAATAAAGCTTTCTTTTGAAACAATTCCACCTTTTTTTTCTTTTGTTGTTTTAACATGTTTTTTAACCATATTTATCTCTTTTACTTTTGCTCTGTAACCAGATCTATCAATTTCAATTACTTCACCTTCTTTTTTTTTATCTTTTCCAGCTAACACCACAACTTTTAAACCTTTTTTAATCATTATAGGACCTCCGGTGCTAAAGAAATTATTTTCATTTGACCTCTTGATCTTAATTCTCTTGTAACTGGTCCAAATATTCTTGTTCCTACAGGTTCTCCCTTATCGTCAACTAAAACAGCTGCATTATTATCAAATCTTACCTTGGATCCATCATCTCTATGGATTCCTTTTTTTACTCTTACAACAACTGCTTTATGAACTGAGCCCTTTTTAACTTTGCCTTTGGGTATAGCTTCTTTAACAGCAATCACAATAGTATCTCCAATACTTGCATATCGTCTTTTAGATCCACCTAAAACTTTAATACACTCAATTTTTTTTGCACCAGTGTTATCTGCAACCAGCAATTCTGTTTGAACTTGTATCATTATTTTAAATTCTCCATTACTTGAAATTTTTTATTTTTTGAAAACGGTTTACTTTCAATAATAGAAACTTTATCACCAGTTTTAAATTTATTATTCTCATCATGAGCATTATATTTTTTTTTTACTTTAATTACTTTTTTTAATAATGGATGAGAATATTTTCTTTCAACCACCACAGTAATCGTTTTATTTGGTTTGTCACTCACAACTATTCCAGTTAAAATTTTTTTAGGCATCTATTTTACCTCTTAATAAAGTTTTTAATCTCGCTATATTTTTTTTAGTTTCCCCAATTTTAGCAGGGTTTGTAATTTGGGAATTTATTTTTTGAAATCTAAAGTTGAACAAATCTTTTTTAAATTTATCTAAATTTTTTAAGATTTGATCTTTAGTAAGTTTCTTAATTTCTTGTTTTTTCATCTTAAGCAAATCTTTTAATTGTTTTAGTTTTTATTGGCAATTTTGCTGAAGCTTTATATAAAGCTTCTTTAGCAATTTGTTCTGAAACTCCATCAACTTCAAATAAAATTCTTCCAGGTTTTACCCTACAAGCATAATATTCTGGTGAACCTTTTCCTTTACCCATTCGAACTTCTATTGGTTTTTTTGATACAGGGATATTTGGAAAAATTCTTGTCCAAACACGACCTTGTCTTTTCATATGTCTTGTTAAAGCAACACGTGCAGCTTCTATTTGTTTACCGGTCACTCTCTCTGGAGATAAAGCTTTTAAAGCATAAGCACCATAGTTAATAAAGTTTGCTCGTCCAGCAGTACCATGTATTCTGCCTTTATGAGCCTTCCTCCATTTTGTTCTAACTGGTTGTAACATTCTATCCTTTGCCCTCTTGTAGTTTTACTTTATTTGTTTCCTGATTAAATTCTTTTGCAAAAACTTCACCTTTATAAATCCAAACTTTAATACCAATAATTCCATAAGTAGTTAAAGCCTCAGCTTCAGCATAGTCAATATCAGCTCTTAATGTATGTGATGGTATACTTCCATCTCTTAACCATTCTGTCCTAGCTATTTCATTTCCTCCTAGTCTACCGCTAATAGAAACTTTGATTCCTCTTGCTCCAAGCCTTAAGCATGATTGCATAGCTCTTTTCATCGCTCTTCTATAAGAAATTCTTTTTACTAGTTGTTGGGCAATATTTTCTGCTACTAAATAAGCATTTGTCTCAGGTTTTTTGACTTCTTTTATGTTTAAAGTAACTTCGTTTGAAGTAAATTTCGATAAATTATTCTTTATTTTATCAATATCACTTCCTTTTTTACCAATAACAAAACCAGGTCTAGATGTATAAATTGTAACAAAGCACTTATTTGCAGTTCTCTCTATCATTACTTTAGATACACCTGAATTAATTACATTTTTTTTGATATAATCTCTAATCTTAAAATCTTCTATAAGATAATTACCAAAATCTTTCTTTTTAGCATACCAGACTGAATCCCAACCTCTATTTACGCCTAGTCTAAAACCAACTGGATTAACCTTTTGTCCCATGACTCTCCATTTTTTTTGCTTCAGATAAAATTATTGTAACACTTGAATAAGGTTTTAATATTGGGGCCGCTCTACCTTTTGCTCTAGGTCTAAATCTTTTCATAGTAATCTTTTTTCCACAATAAGCCTCTTTAACTATCAATTTATCAATATCGTATTGAAAATTATTCTCAGCATTTGCTACAGCTGAGCTGATAGTTTTTCTTATATCTTTTGTTATTCTTTTCTCAGAAAATTGTAAATCTCTTATTGCAATATCAACTTTTTTTCCAACTATGCCCTTCAAAATTGGATTTAATTTTCTAACACTAGATCTAATATTATTATTAATAGATCTTACTGTTTTATCTTTAATTTTATCAATTTTCTTTTTCTTAACCATAATTATTTTTTAACTGTTGCTTCTGCTGGTTTAGCTTTTTTGTCTGCCGGCGTATGACCAAAAAAAGTTCTTGTAGGAGCAAATTCTCCAAGTTTATGACCTACCATATCTTCAGAAATAGTTATTGGAATAAATTTCTTACCATTATAAATCAAAAAACTAACTCCAACAAAATCGGGTATAATAGTAGATTTTCTAGACCACGTTTTAATAGGTATTTTTTTAGGATCAGTTTTATATTTATCAACTTTTTTCATTAAGCTTTCTTCTACAAAAGGTCCTTTCCATACAGCTCTAGCCATTATTTTGTATCCTTCCTTTTGTTTCTTCTTCTTACTATAAATTTGTCAGTTCGTTTGTTATCTCTGGTTTTTAATCCTTTTGCTGATTGACCAGTTGGAGAAACAGGATGTCTTCCACCTGCAGTTTTTCCTTCACCTCCTCCGTGAGGGTGATCTACAGGGTTTTTAACAACACCTCTGGTATGTGGTCTTCTACCAAGCCATCGTGATCTACCAGCTTTTCCAATTTTAATATTTTTTTGATCAGGGTTACTTAGAACTCCAATTGTAGCTAATGCTCTTGAGTCAATTTTTCTTACTTCGCCAGAAGCTAATTTTATTAAACTATAATTGCCATCTAGACCACTGATTGTAACTGAGGTTCCTGCTGATCTAGCAATTTTACCGCCACCACCTGGTTGAATTTCAACATTATGTATATCAATACCAACTGGTATATCTTGAAGAGGCATGCAGTTGCCTACTTTTATTTCTTTTTTTTCTCCATTTTCAATTTTGTCACCAACTTTAATTTTTTGTGGTGCTAAATAATAAGCATGAGAATTATCATCAAATTTAATTAACATTATATAGCAGGATCTATTTGGATCATATTCAATTCTTTCTACTATACCCGGCTCATCAAATTTTTTTCGATAGAAATCAACATGTCTATACATTTTTTTATGACCACCTGCTCTATTAATTGAAGTTATACGACCATAATTGTTTCTACCCTTCATTGCATTTTTAGGAGAAACTAGAGATTTAAAAGGTTTACCTTTCCATAGACCTGTTCTATCTACAAGAATAGTGCCTCTTGTTGATTTTGTATAAGGTTTAAAAGTCTTTAATGCCATTTTTATATTCCACTAGTTAGATCTATACTTTGACCTTTTTTAAGAGTTATTATTGCTTTTTTATAACCAGAAACTTTTACTTTTCTTCCTCTAGTAAGTTTTTTTCTATTTTGCTTATTAATAATATTAATTTTGGTGACATTAACTTTAAATATTTTTTCAATATTTTTTTTAAGATTATTTTTATTTGCACTTGATGGTACTTTAAAAACAATCTTATTCTGATCTGATAAATTTGTAGATTTCTCAGTAACAAATGGAGATAAAATCTTATCGTATAAATGTAGCTTTTCCATATTTATGAGTATCTCTTTTCTAATTCTTTTACTGAACTTTCAGTAAAAACAACTTTTTTAAATTTAACTAAATCAAAAGCACTAAAATGATTTATATCTGTAACTTTAATATTCGGAATATTCCTTACAGATTTTTCAATATTTTCTTTAGATTTTTTATCTAAGATGATAATTGCTTTTAATATTTCAAATTTTTTCAAAATAGTGTGCATATCTTTAGTTTTTTTTATTTCAGAGTTAAAATCACTAAATATTAATAATTCTTTATTCTTATTTTTTTCACTAATTAAAGTTGCAATACTTTGTTTCTTTTCACTCTTATTCAATTTTCTTTTTTTATAGGACAGTTCTCCCTTAGGTCCATGAGCAATACCACCACCTACAAATATTGGTGCTTTTTTACTAGCATGTCTTGCATTACCAGTACCTTTTTGAGCGTAGATTTTTGATGTAGGTCCTGAAACTTCGTTTTGTTGCTTTGTTTTAGCATGTCTTCCTTTGTAATTTGCATTAGTTTTATACAAAACATTGTTAATTAATCTTTTATTCATTTTAACAGAAAAAACTTTATCTAAGACTTCAATAGAATTTTTTTTGCCATCTAAATTTAATTTATCTAATTTCATTATTTTTTCTTTTTATCTGGGGTTTTTTTTGCCTCTTCATTTGCTTTAATTTTTTCACTAATTGTCATTTTTTTTATATTTTTAACTGAACTCTTAACTAGTATTTCAGAATTCTTTGAACCTGGTATCGAACCTTTCAAATAAAGTAATTCATTTTCTAAATCAGTTTTAATAATTTCTATATTTTGCATCGTTCTTAACTTATCACCCATATGACCTGCCATTTTTTTTCCTTTAAAAACTTTACCAGGGTCTTGTCTTTGACCTGTTGACCCATGAGATCTATGAGATACTGAGACACCATGAGTTGCTCTTAAACCGCCAAAATTATGTCTTTTCATCGCACCTGCAAATCCTTTACCTATTGTTTTTGATCTTGTGTCTACAAATTTAGTATCTTTAAAAATTTCAAGACCAAATTCATTTCCCTCTTTATAATTTTCAGTGTCTAAAACTCTATATTCTTTTAACTTTTTTTTTGCCTCTGTATTTTTTTTAGCAAAATATCCTTTCATAGCCTTAGTAAGTTTAGAATTTTTAATTTTTCCATAACCTAATTGAACAGCCTTATAGCCTCTTTTTTCTTCTTCTATGACTTGAATAACTCTAGCTTTTTCCATTTTAAGCACTGTTACAGGTACAAGTTTACCGGACTTATAAAATTCTCTTGTCATACCAATTTTTTTTCCTATTAAAGCAATTTCAGTCATAGCTAAATTTTAATCTCCACATCTACACCTGAGGCTAAATCTAATTTCATCAAAGCTTCTACTGTTTGTGGTGTTGGTTCAATTATGTCTATTAATCTTTTGTGAGTTCTGGATTCAAACTGTTCTCTACTTTTTTTATCTATATGTGGTGATCTAAGAACTGTGTATCTTTCAACTCTTGTTGGTAAAGGTATTGGACCTTTTATTGTTGCCCCTGTTCTTTTTACAGTATTTACAATTTCTTCAGTTGAAGCATCTAAAATTTTATTATCATATGCTCTTAGTTTAATTCTAATGTTTTGTTTTTCCATAATTATCCTGCAATCTTCTTAGTTACTTCGTCTTGAACATTTTGTGGAACTTTAGAATAATGATCAAAGAACATCGAATATTGAGCTCTTCCTTGAGACATTGATCTTAAACTATTTATATAACCAAACATATTAGCTAAAGGAACCATAGCTGTAATAACAGTTGCATTACCTCTTTGTTCTTGAGTGCTAATTTGACCTCTACGACTATTTAAATCCCCAATTACATCACCCATATAGTCTTCAGGAGTTACAACCTCAACTCTCATAACAGGTTCTAATAATTTTAAAGTTCCTTTTGTGCAAGCTTCTTTAAAACACGCTCTACTAGCTAATTCAAAAGCTAGTACACTTGAGTCAACATCGTGATGTAGACCATCTAAAATTGTAACTTTATAATCAATCATTGGAAAACCAGCTAAAATTCCACCATC
>VMHT01221227.1_pt1 | contig 15854 bp, 34 predicted proteins | sample 4693611 | NCBI WGS metagenome assembly VMHT01 (sample SAMN12280063, study PRJNA550983) | marine metagenome | isolation source: seawater sampled from same location over 5 years 0.02-0.2 micron viral filtrate | place: USA: collected off the coast of southern California halfway between the port... ... | reverse complement strand
TCATGTATTGTTTTAAAAATATTCAAGGCTACTCAAAGATAGGAAAGTATATTGGTAATGGTAGTACAAACGGACCATTTGCCTATACAGGCTTTAAACCTGCTTGGGTAATGGTAAAAGGAACATCTAGTGGTAGAGAATGGTTTATGTTTGATGGTACGAGAGACACCTTTAATCCATTTAATAAATATGTTAAAGCAGAATCAAATGACGCTGAAGCAAGTAGTAACTTCGGTGATTTTTGTAGTAATGGTTTTAAAGTAAGAAGTGATGGTGCAAGTTATAATACAAATGGTCAAACATTTGTCTACATAGCTTTCGCAGAACACCCATTTGTTAGTAGTGAAGGAGTACCAACTACTGCAAGATGAAATATTTATTTATTCTGTTATTTCTTGTGTCTTGCACTTATGAAATCAAGGCAGCAGATACCAATACTGTTTCAAGCACAGTAGTAACTAATAATACACCACCAACAGCTAACTCACCTGCATTAAATATTGTTAATTCTGATATATGTAAAACAGGAGTAAGTGGTGCAGTTCAAACTCAAGTATTAGGTTTTAGTTCAGGCATTACAATCAAAGATGAAAATTGTGAAATAATAAAATTATCAAGACAGCTTTATGCTATGGGTATGAAGGTTGCAGCAGTTAGTTTATTATCAAGCGATCCAAGAGTTTTTGATAGTATGTGGGCAAGTGGTACATTCCCACCAATAAATTCTGCTATTGGATTAGATGCAAAAGAAGAATGGGAAAAAAATCCTAACCTAATTCCTGAAGGTAGTATGGTTAAAGCTAATTTATTAAAAGAAGAAGTTGTTGAAATTAAAGAAGTCAAAGAGGGTAGGCATAATGATATTAAGAAATATATATTTAGTGGTATTGCTCTTTTGCTTTTACTCTAGTTTAAAAGCTGAATGTACTACTGAAACTCTTGGTCTTTGCACAGAGGGTATTACAACAGAAATAACCAATACAGAAATTATAGAAACCATAGTCACTAACCAAGACTCAGGTAATATTTTAGATGGTAATAATGGATTTGTTGGTAATACCAAAGAGGGTGATATGGATTATGATTGGGGTGGTCAAGGCTCTGCATCAATGCCAAGTGGTAATTCTTGTTATGGATTAGGTGCTGATAAATGTGCCATGATTACAGGTGGTGGTAATTTAACTTCAACTATGGGTGTAGAAGGTATGGGTACAACCTTTATTCAAACAATAGATATATCTGAACTAGATATTAATTATGGTGGTGAAACTAATTATACAATCAAAGTAGATAAGCAAGACCCACAAGATAGAATTTATATGCACATAACAGGTAAGAATGGAAACACTAATGTTTTTTCAGGAACAGATATTTTATCTGAAACAGGAGTCACAACAGGCTACCAATCTTATTCAGGTGGTTTTGATTTTGGTGGTAGTTTAACAACCTTAGTTGTAGAGGTAGGTGGTAGGGATATCAACCTTGCAGTAGGAGTGGTCTTTGACGACGTAGAAATTAATGTTCTTTATAATGTAGTCACAACAATTATAAATCAGCAGATAAAAGATTTAGAAGAATTTTTAGTATTAGAATTTAATCAAGAAAGTAATGATGTAGCTGAAATGATATTTGCATCAAATGAAGTCAATGATGATTTTGGAAACTTTACTTTAGAGCCTATAAATGAGCCTATGAATGATTTAACTATTGAAACAATAGAAATGGAATTAGAGTTGGAATTGCCTGATATAGAGAATGTAGAGATAATAGAAATAGAAGTTGAAACAGAAAATATAGAACAAGTTGAACTTGAACAAACTACTGATGAAGTAGAACAACCCAACGAAACAGTACAAGAAGAAGTCCAAGAGCCTGAGCAAAATGAAGTAGAAGAAACCCAAGAAGAAACAGAAGAAGCCAAAGAAGAGCCGAAAAAAATTGTTAATCAAAAACAAAAAGCAGCCAATAAGATTGTCAAGAAGATGGGCGACAAAGGTAAATATGAAACGAATAATCAAACTAAAACTCTAATTGTTATGCAGGTCTTAGGTAATACCAAAGACTTTTTTAATGTAACTACAATGATACAAGATAAGCAAGGTTTTTTTAATAATAGTTATTTACCTGATACTACTATTAGTGATAATAATATTGCATCTTATTTACTGTTTGGTGGTAGTGAGTATAAGCATAATGAATTTATTAATAGCCAATATGAAAGGTAATTATGGAAGCTGAATTTGGTGGTGTAAAATTTAAAGGTGGTAAGATATTTGCCTTTATTATTGCTATATCAACTCTTATTGGTGGTTTATATGGTGCATTTGAGGTTTACCAAAGGTATTTATCTATGGAAAAAAAGATTAATAATTTTGTCAGTCCTGATTTATCTCACTATGACGAACAACTTGCAGTCTTAAAATCTGAAGTAGATATGATAATGGGTGAAATAACCCTAGTAAATGATGTAACTCAATCTTTAGGTACTAATATTAAGACCGATATTCGCAATATGAATAATGACATCAGACACATCACCGAAATTGTTAATGATATTGAGGATAGACAAAAAGAAGATAGCAGAGAATTATTAGAAGAATTAAAAATTATAGAAGAAGATTTAGATATTAAGATACAAAAATCTTTATCAAATCCATTGGCGAATATGTAATGTCTTTAGCTAAATTAACCACAAATCAAAAAATAGAAGTGTTAATCACTAAATTAACTGTCATGGAAGCGAAGCTAGATCACATACATAAAGACCTTGATAAAAACAAAAAAGACATTGAGGAACTTAAAAAGCGTATGAATATGGGTACAGGTGGAATTAAGGCAATAGCCTTGTTTGGCTCTATCCTTATAGGTATAACTGTTTTAATTATGAAATTATTGGGTTATAAATAATGTGTGAATAAAAATTCTGTAATACAGATAATTCCTGACTTACATTTACCTTACCATCATAAGGACTCATTTAGGTTTTTAAAAGAAGTTAAAAAAGTTTTTAAGCCAACAAGAATTATTTCTATTGGTGATAGTTTAGATAAACACGCTTTATCAATGCACGATTCAAATCCTGATTTACCAAGTGCAGGTGACGAATTAAAAATAGCAAAAGAATATATAAAAGAATTAGAAGTTATATTCCCTGAAGTAACTGAAATAGAAAGCAATCACTCTAGTATGCTTTATAGAAGGGCATTAAAACATGGAATACCTACAGCATATCTAAAGAACTATAATGAATTTTTAGATTTGAAGAAATGGCGTTGGGTTACAGATTTAACAATTACATTACCAAATGGTCAAAGATGTTTATTTACTCATGGAAGAAGTGCAGATGTTTTAAAGGTTTCACAAACCAATGGTCAAAATTGTGTGCAAGGTCACTACCATACAAAATTTTTATTATCATGGTGGGCAAATACTGATGATTTATTTTTTGGTATGCAAGTAGGTTGTTTGATTAATCAAAAAAGTTTAGCTTTTGCCTACGCAAAGAATTTTAATACTAGATTTATTTTAGGTTGTAGTGTGATTATAGACTCTGTACCTAGATTATTACCAATGGTATTAAATAATAAAGGGGATTGGATAGGGAGAATAGTTTGAGAATAGTAAGGATAGGGAACAAAATAAGAGTGACTTGCACTAAAGATGAAATAGAAAATTTTAATGAAAATGGTAATTTAGATATACATATAGGTTTATTAAAAGTTTTATTTATTGATATTGCAAATATAATACAAGAGATGTTACCAAGTTTAAGGAGTAAGAAATGAATATACAGAGATTAAAAAAATCCGTTATCAAGCATGAAGGAGTTCGCTATGCTAAGTACAAAGATCACCTTGGCAATTGGACAATTGGTGTAGGACACTTAATTAAACCTGATGAAGATTTTGGTACTGTTGATTTAACAAATGAACAAGTAGATAAAATTTTAAATGTAGATTTAAACCAAGCTATAAATGACGCTAGACATTTTATTAGTGAAAATGATATAGCAGAAGAAGCCTTTGAAATTGTAGTAGAGATGGCATTTCAATTAGGGCTTACTCGTTTATTAGGCTTCAAGAATTTTAGAAAAAGTTTACAAGAAGCAAATTATAGAGAAAGTGCTTCACATATGTTAGATAGTCGTTGGGCAAAACAAACACCAAATCGTGCTAATACTTTAGCTTTACAAATGGAGAATATATAATGTCAACAGAAAAAGAAATGCGAAAAGAAATCAAAGAACTTAAAAAAGAAGTTGAAGAATTAAAGATTAGAGAAAAGTTGTATTTAGAAAGATTAGAAAATGCACATGACAAAAATCATAAACTAAGACATGAAAAAATACACATGACAGTTGATGAGGTAGTGGCTATGCAAAAAGCTAGAGCAGATTATGAGTCAGAACATATTAGAGATAAAGAATTTGTAGATGCTTATGAAAAACAACAAGAAGTTAAAATAGATGGTACTTTATAATGTTAGATAAATTATTAGGTGGTGGTGGCATCAAAGCCATAGGAAATATTGTTGATGAAGTATTTACAAGTGAAGATGAAAGAAACCAAGCAAAAATATCTATACAAAAAATAGAAGCAAGACTCAAAGAAAAGCAAATGGATATTAATGCCGTTGAGGCAGGACATAGAAGTATTTTTATTGCAGGTTGGAGACCTGCTCTTGGGTGGATTTCAGCGTTATCAGTAGGGTATGTTTATTTATTTCAACCATTTATAGTTATGGGTTTAAAGATTGCAGGAAGTGATGTAGAGTTGCCGACTTTAGATCTTAGCCAACTGATGCCTCTTATTTTAGGAATGTTGGGACTTGGGGGTTTAAGATCGTTCGAAAAAGCTAAGGGGGTCGCAAAATGATGTTTTGGTTACAAAGAAAGTGGTTAAAAATAGTAGATGTGATAGAGGACTATTGGTCATGGAATAATCTTGCACAATTATGTGCAGTATTATTTGTCTTATGGTTTCTTCATGGACTTGCTCATTAATTATATTTTAGCCAAGGGTGTATGCTCTTGGCTATAAAAACAATTATCTATATAGAATTTTTAGACCATAGTTCAGGCTCTAATGGTTGGTTATCTAAAGAAGAATTTAAAGAAGAATGTAAGATAGAAACCTGTTGTGTAGTGGGTTTTGTTGAATGGGAAGATGATAAGGCTTTTTATCTTAGCACTATGAAAGGTACTACAGAATTAGGTAGTGGCCATATAATACTTAAATCTTGTATAACTAAGCAAAAATACCTTCAAAAACCTGTTTTAAAGACCATACAGAGGTTAAATAGCTAAGATAAGGGATATCTACCCTTGTTATAACATTTAATACATTTATATCGTTTTGCCCATTGATTTATTTGGATCATCATGTGCAAGGTGTAAGTCTTTTTACACTCTACACATTTACTAAAAGTATTTTGATTTACTTTTGTATATTTTAAATTCCCCATATTTCTTTACGTGCTTGTATTATCTGAGGATTATTCCATATAAAATCATCTAAATTAGGTTGGTACAAAAAAGCAAAGTCTTTTTTATCATTACAGAACTCAAACACTTTATCCATACCTTTTAGTATGTTATGTATTTCTACTTCATGACTATTATTAAAAATAATTTCCTCGAAGTGGTGCTTGGTTGGAGTTACGATATAGAGATGACAAGTAACTTTTTTATTGTATTTCTCTTCTAAGGCTTTCTTGTATATCCATTGTTGTAGTTTATCAGAGTGATTGATTGCCATTCTACCTTTAGTCTTTAAGTCATAGACTAAAAGTTCTTCTTCACCATCATCATTAACTACAGAAAAAATAAAATCTGTATATCCAATGAATTTAATGCCTAGTATCTCTGTATGCAATTCTTCTTGGTAAGAATGTAATTTATAATTACCCATCTTATTAAAAAGTGCTTCACAGTTTTTGTAAAACTTTGGAATAAGTTCTAAGTATTTAATGACATCTTCTTGTTTATGATAATCAGAAAATTTTTCTGCAAATTCTTCTAATATAGAAGTTAAATTTGGGTCATTACCTTGCATATAATCATAGAGCATTTCTTCTACAACATTTCCACAATTCATAGCAGGTGACGATCCTGTATCATAACCATAAATACGATTGATAACAAATTGACTTGGGTAATTTTTAAAAGAACTCATGCGTGAGTAACTCATTCTTTCCATACCCCATTTTTTAAAGTTATCTATATTCATAAAGAATACTCTGCATATGTTTTTTTGTTTTTAGTTACATATTCAGTTTTAATATCAAAACCTTTTTTTCTTAGTTCTAATATTCTTGCTGATAATCTGAAACAACCAAATCTTTCTAGTGCTTCAAGTGGTGATAATTTATTACCTTTAGTTAAGTATCTTATTATTTCTTTATTTTGTGTCATTTTAGTTACTCCTGTTAGTTAGGTTATTTATATATTGCTAAAAAAAATAGTAAAACAAAAATTAATAGGGGTGGGTAACTACTCCCACCCCTTAGGAGAAACTAAAGACTGCTAGAACGCAGAGATTAGAAACTTTATTATCTACTAAAATTCATAAGTATCAACACTTTTAAAAAAAAGTAAAAAAAAGGTAGATTTTTGTTAACTAAATTTGTATAGTTGTATTAACAACAAACGGAGAAACTAAACTATGTACTATAATGAAAAAACTAAAAACCTTTATCAAGGTTCTAATATCGAAACTTTAAAAGCTACAGGATTAACAGGTGGCTTTTTAACTTTTTGTCAAGCTAGGGATTTAGGTTATACAATCCCTAAAGGCACAAAGATTGTTGCGAAGTTAATTCAACCTATGGGTGATAAACTTGTAGAAAAACCTAATGGTGAATTAGAAACTAAAAAATCTGCTCGTAGATTTAATGTCTTTCATGTTTCACAATTAAAGAAAGAGTCAAAATAATGAACGACTTTATTTTTAGAAACGAAAACGATCTTCAAGATATGATCGTATCATTAACAACTAAAAATACATTTCAATCTTGCCCTGAATGTGAGGGGCAAGGTTATGTTCAATGGGGAACATCATACAAAGAAATCCAAGAATGTGATTACTGTGAAGGTCATGGTCGTTGGGTTAGAAATAAAAATCAGGAGGTACTATAATGACTAAATTAACTTTTAAGATAACTACACAATATATGGAAGAATATAATCATCTCGCAGAAAATTGGACTGAGTGTTCTTATAAATGGAAATTTGGTAATACATATATCATTCATGGCTTTGACCAAGATGCAACTGCTGTTGCATTTGTAGCAAACGAATTATGTTGCAATAATGAATTTCCTAAACATTGGGAAAAAGTAGATATAGATTATAAAGAAAAAGAAGAATATTGGGATAAAGAGATGCCAAGAATATATATTCATTATTGGGTTGCTTTACTTGGTGATAAATCATCATATACTACTAATGAACATATAAATTATAAACATATATCAGGCGATCAATTCCTTAAACACGTTACAGAAGCTGATACTACTATTGCTTTAGGAAATATGGGAGGCGTATATAAAAATGCAAATATTACCTAACTTTACTAATATTAAAAAATTTCCTGTTCTTGAAAAAGGGCAGGAGACTATATACTACTATTTAACTCTTGTGGGTGGTGGTACTAAAATAATAACACAAGAAGAATATTCTGCACTCGTGCAGTTAACAAAGGAGAACTAATGTTTATAGATAACTATAAAATAGAAGTACACGATACTAAATATGACGAAAAAAAAGACAAACAATCTAAAGAACTAGAAGTTGTTGCAACTTTGCAAGATGATACAGGAATTGGTGCTAAATACTTTGGTATATTTTTAGAAGATTTAGCAGAGAATAATTCTACATTTTGTGGTGATGTTGAAGTCATAGTAAAAATAACAAAGAGGCAGTATTAATATGGATTTACAAAGAGGTGATGTTTGTGTGCATAAAGATGCACACTTTCAAGTTATATGGAATGGCTCTGCTACATTTCAAGTTTATGATCATGTAGAAAATGAAATAGATGTATTTAGTGTTAATGGTGTTACCAATTCTAGTGATGCAATTTGGCATGCCAAAGACTATATAGATAACTTACATAAAGAAATATCAGGAGGTGATACATATGAGTAATATACCAAAAATGTATAAGTCGCAGTTTGAATTTATTGCAGACTCTATTAATAAAACATCATATCAAGAAGCAACCTCACCTAGAGGTAAAGAAATACTTATTAAAAATCTTGCAGAAGAATTAAGCAAGACAAATCCAAATTTTAATAAGGAACTATTTATTAAGAGATGTGGTGATGGTAGTAATGAATAAAGAACTTAAATCATTTCAACATATTACTAGTCAATTAGTAAACAAATATGGTTGGATTAGAATACCACTATTTATTAGGAGGACTAATGATGAAAAAATTAGTAGCAATACTGATTATGTGTTTAACAATATCTTGCACATACAAACCAATCGTAGACCACAGAGGAAATAAAGGTGATGAGGTTGCTTATAGGTATAATGACGATTTACAGACCTGTAAGGCGATTGGTAAAGACAATACTAACTCTATCGTTGAAAGTGTTAAGGTCGGATATAATTGGTATATCAGGCCTCAACTATTATGGTTGCCTGATAAGATGGAATACTCTTATAAGTCGATTGTAAATAAATGTTTAATTCAGCGAGGTCATAGTATATTATAACTAAAATAAGGAGAACTAAAATGACAACACTACTTAATAAAAAACTATTGTTAATTACTCATAGAGTAAAATCAATAAAACAAGATAAGACAAAAGGCATTCCATATAAAATTACTTCTTGGAATGCAGTTCATGATGTTATTAAAAAAGAGTTATTAGAAGAAAAACTTTTAATAATTCCTTCTGTCATAGAACACACAAAAGAAGGTAATCTTACGATTGTAAAAATGAATGCTAAGATTATTGATACTGAAACCAATGACTCTATTGTTGTTGGTGACTATGTAGGCTATGGAATTGACACAAGCGACAAAGGGGTGGGAAAAGCAATTACATACGCATACAAATATCTATTAATGAAATTATTTATGTTAGAGGTAGGTACTGATGAAGACTCAGAGTATTCAAACCCACCTGTAAATAATACACAACAATCCACAGGAGGATTATAATATGGCTACATGGCTAAATTTATTTAAACAAGATCAAGATGGGAATAAACCTTTATACTCAAATAATAAAGTTACATTTGAGCAAGAGGTAGTTCTTAAAGCAGATACACCTTATCAAGTGGCTTTATGGAAAAAAACTGAAACATCAACAGGTAAGCAAGTTGATATGGTTAGTATAAAGATAGAAGAAAATACTTTTTCTGTCGAAGTAAAACCTGAAGAAAGTAAAATAGACACAAAGAGTGACATTCCTTTCTAAAAATAGAAAAGTCATAAAAGACAAAAAATTTATGCAATGGGTGGTTAATTACTGCCCATGCTACTCATGTAATTTACAAGGTAGATTAAATTACCACCAAATACAATTCCATCATTTGCAAGGCATACATAGAATTGGTGCTATGATTAGAGATGATAGCACAGGAGTACCTTTATGTTTTCCTTGTCATCAAGAACTAACATTTAAAAATGGTGAAAGATTATTTTGGGAAAAAATTGGAATTGACCCTTTAAATTATGCACAAGAATTATATAATGAATATATGGAGAGAACTAATGACAACTATGCCAAAGATGAACTTATGGATTGATGCTTTTAATTCAGATACTTGCTTTTTAACTAATGACGAACTAGGAATTTATTTTAGATTAATATTTTACGCTTGGTCTAAAGAAGGATATTTACCTAATGATAAAGGATTTATTTATAATCTTACACCTAATGCTGATAAAGAAAAAGTTGACTTTATTATTAAATTATATTGGGAATATGATGGCTCTACATGGAACAAAGGTTGGTTTCAAAAAAGATTAAGAGAAGAATATACAAGAGCAGTCAACACAACAAATCAAAATAAACTTAATGGATCAAGAGGTGGTCAAGCGACTGCTAAGCGATCGCTTACCGAACGCTATACCGAAAGTGTACCCTCTATATCTAAGTCTAAGTCTATATCTAAAACTATATATATAAATGAGTTCACTTTATTTTGGGATTTAATAATTAATAAAGTAAGTAAAGGTCAAGCTTTAAAGAATTATATTAAATTAGATAAAGAATGGGCATTACAACCTAAAGAATTAGCTAATTATTATAATAATTATTATAATACAATTACAGAAAAGAAATTTGCTAAACAACCTGCATTTTGGTTAAGTGCTGAAAAGTATTTAGATGAAAGACCAAAAGAAGAAACTACAAAAGATCAAGAAACTATAAAGTTAGAAAGTTGGGTTGATGCTTTTAAAAATCCTACTAATTTTTCTAAAGAATATGCGAAAAAAAATAAAGGTTTTGTACAAAAAATGCTAGAAAAACGTTTAATTTCGGAAGAAGATGTTAAAAACCTTGAACTATAAGGGTTATTTTTTTACAAAAAAACGATAAAAAAGGTAGATTTCTGTTAACAAAAATCTTATAATTAAGACATTAACAAGGAGAAAACTAAAATGATAAAAGTAACTTTACAAGATCAAACAAGAAATAAGAACATACCTACTCATAGACCACAAGGTAGTATGGTTAATTATCTTAATACTAAAAGATATTATCCAAATGCTATTTTAAAGGTTGGTATAGGTGCAACTATTAACATGTGGTCTGATAGATACCCTGCAACAGTTGTTGAAATTATCGAACTTAAAAATGGTAGAACTTATATCAAAATACAAGAAGATAATGCAGAAAGAATTGATAACAATGGTTATTCAGAAAGCCAAGAATATATTTATTCACCAAATCTTAATGGTAGAATATATTTTGCAGAGGTTATTAAAGTATTTGCAGAAGATATGAAAGGTTTTGATGTCAAAACTGAAGGTTTTATTTTAATACCTGCTGAATATAACTATAAAACAAAAAGATTTAATAAAGGTTATCAAAATATTTCTATCGGTCATAGAAGTAAATATTGGGACCCTTCATTTTAATATGAACGGAGCTGATTTACTATTGATTTTAGGGGTGGCATATTTTTGCCACCTTCTAATCAAACAATATAAAAAAGAAAAAAAAACTATTAACATTACACATTATAAGGAGAACAAATAATGAAAAGAAAAGCTTGGATATTAATTGATACAAAGCAGTATGATAAATATGCAATGATTTATTGTAACTTTGACCAACCTTATGGAGTAAGAGATGCTTCAGCTTATTGGAGGGATTTTTATCAAGAGCCAATATCTAATCAATACAAATTATTAGAAGATGCTAATAATGGATATGACCCTCTTAAATGTAAAAAAGATAATCTTTCTAAATTTAAAAAATTATTAAGATTAAATAGATACACATATAAGGAGAATAAATAATGAAAAATTATGAATGGCAAATGGTATCAATAGATGAATTTAATCAAGTAGAATATTTTGATAGTCTTATTGAATTAAACGATTTTACAAATAGTGTCAAAAAAAACTATAATAAAGATTTCAAATATATAGTTAGACTAACTCTTTTTATTGAGAAAAAAATAAAAGGAGAATTAACAATGGAAAGAGATGATTTTTATATTGTAGATAATGAATTAGAAAAATTTTCTGATTATGGTTTTAAAATTCCTAAAAAATATGTACAAGAATTAGAAAAGTTTCCACATATTAAAATAGAAGGAGATCAAAGTAATGAGTCATAAAAGTTATATCCATGAGGAGGCTAAATTAAAAGAAATCAAAGAACTTCAAAAAGAAGTTGAAGAATCTATTGAAAGATTAATAGAAGAATTTGGAGGTACAAATGTTTCATGGAGATATGGTACAGTAATAGGTAAAGGTGGATTAGGTGGGGAAAAAAGAATGCGAGGTAATTTTCATACTACAAAATTTGCAAATAAAAGAAAATCTTAGATTATTTATTATTGTTAAATTATAATATCTAATGTACCAATTAAGGTATGAAGAATGAGGAAGTCACTCAAAACTTTATTATTATCGAAGAAAAAGATGGAAGCCATTCTGCTATCTTGAAATTTGCCAATTTTCCTGATAAAAAACAAGCTGAAGCATTGATAGATGAAATTTTAAGTGAACTTGGATTATATAGGGTAGATGAAAATCTAATTACATATCATTAATGCAAATAGAAAATTTAACACTAGATCAAATAAAACCATACGAAAATAACCCTAGAAAAAAATGGGATATAGAAAAAATTGCAGATAGTATTGCACAGTTTGGTTTTCAACAACCTATTGTAGTCGATAAAAATAAAGTAATAATTATTGGTCATGGTAGATATGCAGCCTCTAAAATACTAGAATTAAAAACTGTACCTGTTTTGATTGCAGATTTACCACCAACAAAAGCTAAAGCATTAAGAATTGCAGATAATAAAGTTAATGAATACTCTGATTGGGATTATGGTTTATTACATAAAGAATTTACTGATCTATTAGATATTAACTATGATTTAGAAAATTTAGGTTTTGAACAACAAGAACTAGAAAGTATTATTACATTTGATAAATCAGAAAAAAATTGGCTTGATACTGAAAAAGAATGGGAAGGTATGCCTGAATTTAAACATGATGACCTTAGACCACATATGTCAATTACAGTTAATTTTGTAGATAAAAAGGCTGTTGAAGATTTTTTTAAAATGATTGGTCAAGACTATACAGAAAAAACCAAGTATATTTGGTTACCAAAACAAGAAAAAAATGTACTCAAAGATAAAGGGTATGCAACAGAATAAACCACAATTTCCTCTTTATATTCCAAGTAAAGGTAGAGCAGATAGTCGCTTAACGATTAAAGCACTAGAAGAAATGAAAGTTGCTTATAAGGTTGTTATTGAAGATCAAGAATACAACGATTATGCACATTATGTTGATAAGAAAAATATCTTAGTATTAGATAAATCATTTCAAAAAAATTACGATACTTGTGATGACTTAGGTTTAAGTAAAAGCGTAGGACCTGGTGCAGCTAGAAATTTTATATGGGAACATTCTATAAGTGAAGGTCATAAATGGCATTGGGTTATGGACGATAATATAAAATGCTTTAGAAGATGGAATAAAAACAAACGCATAAAAGTTTATGATGGTGTTATGTGGAAAGTTATGGAAGATTTTTGTTTGCGTTATAAAAATGTAGCCATGGCAGGACCTAATTATAGTTTTTTTGTTATAGATAAATGGGGAAAAAATTATGGACCATTTACTGTCAATACACGTATTTATTCATGTAATCTAATAAGGAATGATATCTCTTTTCGTTGGAGAGGTAGATATAATGAAGATACTGATTTAAGTTTACAAATGCTTAAAGCAGGGTGGTGTACAATACAATTTAATATTTTTTTACAAGAAAAAGCTAATACACAAACTATTAAAGGTGGTAATACAAAAGAATTTTATTCTGAAGAAGGCACAATGCCAAAATCAAAAATGCAAGTAAAATTGCACCCTGATGTTTCTAAATTAGTTTGGCGATATGGTAGATGGCACCATTTAGTTAATTACAATAAATTTAAATTAGAAAATAAATTACTACTGAAAGATAATATCAAAATAGAAAAAGGCGAAAATAACTATGGATTAAAACTAAAAAAAATCTAATAATCAAAATAATTAATAAACAAGCCACACTCGGCTATAAGAGGTAAAATAATGGAAAAAGAAAAGAATAAAGTCGGAAGACCTAAAAAACAACTAGATACAGTAATGATAGAAAAATTAGCATCAATATTCTGCACAAATGAAGAAATATCAACGATTGTAGGGTGTCATTCAGATACTTTAGCAGATAATTTTTCCGAGTACTTAAAAAAGGGCAGAGATCAGGGAAAAACTAGCTTACGCAGAATGCAATGGGAAAAATGCCAAACAGGAAATACAACCATGTTAATATGGCTAGGTAAGCAAATGTTAGGTCAAAAAGATAAGATAGAAACAAGTGAAGATAACCAACCATTACCATGGTCTTATGATTAATGGGTTTAACCAAACCACAAAAAGAAGTTATAGAAGATAAATCAAGATTTAGAGTACTGATATCAGGGAGAAGGTTTGGTAAAACATTTTTAGCTATTAACGAACTAGCAAGATTTGCTAGATATCCTAAAAAGAAATGTTGGTATGTAGCTCCGTCTTACAGAATGGCTAAAGGTATAGTGTGGCAAGACTTACTTGATAGAATGTATAAACACAAATGGGTAAGTTCTGTGAATGGTTCTGATCTAAGTATTAATTTAAAAAATGGCTCAACAATTGCATTAAGAGGTGCTGACAATGAACAATCACTTAGAGGTGTAGGTTTAGATTTCTTAGTGCTAGATGAATTTGCAGATATTAAAGATTATGCTTGGTATGAAGTATTAAGACCAACTCTTTCAGATAGAGGTGGTAGTGCTTTATTTACAGGAACACCAAAAGGTAGAGGTAATTGGAGTTATGATTTATTTACTAAAAGCCAAGATAATAAAGATTGGTCAAGTTTTAAATACACTACATTAGAAGGTGGTCAAGTATCAGCTAATGAAATTGAACAAGCTAGAAATGATTTAGACGAAAGAACTTTTGAACAAGAATATTTAGCATCATTTGTTAATTATGCAGGACAAATCTATTATAACTTTGATAGAGAGAATACAGTTATTGATAATTATATACCTGAAACAAAAACAATTCATGTAGGTATGGACTTTAATATCGATCCTATGGTATGTGTTATCTCAGAGATTAAAGACGATGTTGTTTTTATTTATGATGAAATACAAATCTATTCTAGTAACACACAAGAAATGGCAGAAGAAATACAAAACAGATATAAGGGTTATAATATTATTGTATATCCTGACCCTGCAAGTAAACAAAGAAAGACATCAGCAGGTGGTGTAACAGATTTAAGTATATTAAAAAATGCAGGATTTACAATTAGAGTTAGAAACAATCACCCTTCTATAAGAGATAGAATAAATAGTGTTAATACAAAATTAAAAAATGCAAATGGTAATTTTAGTTTATTTATTGCCAATAGTTGTAAAAATAGTATAAAGAGTTTAGAGAGGCAAATTTATAAAGAGGGAACTACACTTCCTGACAAGGATAGTGGGTTTGACCACTTTAACGACGCATTAGGTTACATGATAGAATATTTATACCCATTACGCAGAAACTTTACACCAACAAGACCTAAGAGGTGGTCATAATGGCTAGTTATACAAGAGAATACTTAACATCAAGGCATATGAACTATGAAGATAAGTTTAATGATTGGAACTTTCATTTGCGTTCTTTTCTTGGTGGTAATGATTATCAGAATGGTTATCTGTTAAATAGATATACATTAGAAACTGACGAAGAATATTTAAAGAGAGCAAGTAACACACCTATTGATAATCATTGTAAGAATGTAGTACAAATTTATTCTTCATTCTTATTTAGAGTTCCACCCACAAGAGATTATGGCTCTATGAATGGAGATGTAGAACTACAATCATTTATAGATGATGCAGATTTAGATGGTAGAAGTTTTAATAACATCATTAGAGAAATGCAAGTTAACGCAAGTGTCTATGGTACTTGTTGGGGTATTATTGATAAACCTAATATAGTAACAGGTACAAGAGCAGAAGAATTACAACAAGATATTAGACCATATATGAGTATTTATACTCCTGAGAATGTATTGAATTGGAAATATGAAAGATTAGCGAATGGTAGATTTTATTTAAC
>VMHT01079981.1_pt1 | contig 15859 bp, 20 predicted proteins | sample 4693611 | NCBI WGS metagenome assembly VMHT01 (sample SAMN12280063, study PRJNA550983) | marine metagenome | isolation source: seawater sampled from same location over 5 years 0.02-0.2 micron viral filtrate | place: USA: collected off the coast of southern California halfway between the port... ... | reverse complement strand
CCTTCAGGTGGGAATGTAGATTCTGTGTGTTCTGTATAGTCCACTTCAAAAGCTAAGTTAATACTTACTGGGCGTGTTATACTTATATCTCTATCATTACCGTACTTATCTGTTACTACTAGAGGAGTATTGCCAAAGGCTTGTATACCTGCTGGTTTAGCTGTCAATACTGCTGTCCCGATATCTGTATCTGTGCCACCTTGTACAATAGTTTCAAAACTATGTTCTGGCCTTCCTGCTGCGTCTGTAACGGACGTATCATTCTCCACCACCTTAGCTGTAGTGACACCATCAACTAAGCTTGTATCGTCTTGTATGGCCTCCACTGTAGCTTTACCAGATGCACTCTGAGATGATATTATTCTAATCCTGTAATCTTCATCAGATTCTTTACTTCTACCTTGTGTATAAGCAATAGGGTTAGTTGTAACTACAGATGAACTTGTCACCATGCGTGTTACACTATTACTAGGGGCATTAATAGAGCCAACCACTTGAGACTCTACATAACCAATTACTGTTATATCATTAGAAAGTAAGTAAGCAGGAGTAGATATGGCTAAAGGTTTATTGTTAGTCGCTTCTATTACTAAGTAGTTATTAACTAAATCTAATGAAGTTATGAACTCAGTGGAAGCTACAGCATCTAAACTAGCCTTTAATCCTGTGATTATTTCTAAGGATGTAGCGTCTGCATCACTTGTATATGTGTATGCTACACTATTAACATCTACTCTATACAGTGTGGTATCTAATATTTGATCCACTTTGTATTCTATCTTCACACAAGAGCTAGAATTAACGCCTATATTAGCTGTAGTTACAAATCTATCTAATGTACTAGGATTCTCTAAGATAGAACCGTTAGGTATATTAAAACCTGCCTTCTGCGTGAAGTGTTGGGTACTTGTAAAAGACTTTGTAGCACCTTGTCTTGCAACTAAGTTAAATGCACCTACATCGTCTAAGTTAGTACCTTCTGCTTTATTAGGGTTCTGACTATCATTCACAGCTTGTAACAGCTCATATATCTCTGCTATCTTTTGTGCAAGGATGTTAGTCTGTTGTCCAAACTTCTCATCATCTCTTACACTTATATTCTCTAAACCTTCTACTTCTTTGTAAGAGGTTATTAAATTCTCTACTACGTCTGGCTGCCTGTCTATAACAAGACCTTCGGATGTTAACCCTGCCATACTCCCTCCTTAATTATTATTCTAATTTAACCCTACTACTAAGGGAGCGTCAGTGCCTACACTTATACTTCCAGATTTAGTTAATGCTTCAAAAGAGATACTTAATTGTCTAGTTGGTTTATCTAGTGTAGACTCGTAAGTGACTATCTCTAAGATATTCCCCCTATTTAATATATCTTCTTTTATATACTGATCTACTAATTGTTTAGTAGTTTTACCTAAGATAGATAGACTGTTATTATCATTCTCTATCCAAGGTATTCCAGCATCAATATTGAAATCCCATTCACCTCTATAAGTGGAGAGACTTATTAACACTTGCTGTCTGCTGGACTGCTCTATTGTATCTGTAAACTGTACAACACCGTTGATAACCTTTATATCACCTGTTGTTTCATCTAATAAATAATCTACACTCATTTAATCTCCTACAAACATGTTATCTGAGCCTAATGTTAATGTATGTCCGCAACTGGCAGCATCTCCTTCTCTGCACACTGCAATACCATTTACAAAGACTGTAGAACTGCCTTCTACCATTACAGCAGAAGCGTGCTCACCTATACCATGAGGAGCTACAGCAGCTCCTACTAACACAACAGGAGATCCGTTAACTATATAATTAGGAGCTATGACACCAGTAATAGTACCACCTGCTGAATCCACTCCTACTCTTCCAATACCTTTCATATAATATACCTAAGTGTTTTGGTTGATAGTGGCTGCATTAGTAGTAAGATTACCAGTGACATTAGTTATCTTATTGCCGCTGACATTCTCTATGTAGTCGCCATTAACATCTACTTGTAAGTTGCCATTAGGTTTCATCTTAAAGCTGCTATCAGCGAACTTAATCTCTAAGTCATCCGGGTTAGGGTGTAAGTTAGTAGATACTGTAGGGCAACCTAGTGTTGCAAAGCAATCAGTAATAGCAAACCTTCTCTTGTCAGATGGAGGTAGTGGTGAATCTCCAAGGCTAAGTAAATAGTTATCTAAACCTTGTTTACTAAACTCTAGCCTCACCTTATCCCCTACTTTCACAGGAAGAGATATTAATGCACCTCCTCCTTCTTGTAAGCAGACAATAACACTAGGTATTACATCAAACTGGATAGACTCATTATCCTCTTCAAAGGTATTGACAAGAGGTTGTACATCTATCATCTGATCAGATTGGTAGTCATCTACGTTAGTGACTCTGGCAACCATACTAAGATTAATATTCTTATATACATAATCCCTTACAATATTACCCACTTCATCCACAAAATTCTTATTCATTATCCTTGCAACTTTCTAGTTTTAATTATAGTATCCCAAGCATTACCTTCAAAGTCTAAATTATGTGATATACTCTCTATTGGGTATGTACCATTAAAGTCTTGACCTACATTTTCAATACTAATAGCCATGTTAGCCTGTACCCTTCCATTAAGAAAAGTTCTAGCAACAATACCTTCATCTTTTACTTTAGAACCTTGTGTCTCTTTAGAGTTATCCCCTTGTCTCTCTAAGGGAGCTTTAAGTGTTTCAGGTTCTAATATGAAAGTTTCAACGTACTGAGCTACACCTTTAGGTTCTACATATAACTTACCTAATACTGTGTAGAATCTATAATCCATACCATCGCAAAACTTACTTATCTCTTCAAACAGATTACCCGCTGCTGAATAACCAAAGGGGTATGTATCTTCTACAGGGCTTTGGAAATCACCTATCTTTATCTGAACCTTACCTACAGGTACAAAGTTAGACTTAGCTATTAATAGCATATCTTCTAACACTTGCTTTTTAGTTGTATTCTTAGGCCAACTCTTAGAGAACTTTAATGACTTCTTAGGTATATTATTATCTGCACATACTATCTTAGTGATATATGTACCAGTGGAGGAATCTCTTGTAGTTGTTACTGATTTAACTTGAGAAGCTAGTAGTAATGGTAGATCATCATAATCTACATCACGGCTACCTATATCTATTTTATAACCTGCTCTAAGGAATAACATATCATTTACACGTATACTATTTTTAGTGTCTTCTGTTAAGTTATCTAAATAAATAACAGAAGATTGATTGCCGCCATTACTTCCAGACTTACTATATACAATAGTAGCTCTCATACCAAGATCACGTATCTCTATAAACTTATCTGGGATAGTTCTATAATCATGGAAGCCTATACCATTACTTGTGTCTCCTAAGCCTTGAGAACTATCTATTATCTTAGTAGCTGCTAGGTATCTAGGTACAGCCACTTTTGAGATATACCTAGGTAAAGTATTTACTATATTAGTGGATAACCTTCCTACAATTAAAGAATATCTTCTGTCAAATACTTCATAACTCATGCTAATTCTTCTTGATTAGATACATAGAATAAGCCATAATTCTTTCCTATTCCTGTATTATCTTTAACCGCTTTATCTAAACTTGTACCTACTCTGAAACAGAATATCTCCCCATGTGAGAAGTCATCTAATACATAACGGGATAATAAGCCCTGATCTTCCATTACTTTAACACTGGGTTTGACTAAAACCTCACCTATAAAGAGATCAAAGAATAATCTACCCTTCTCTAATAAACTCTCTTTAAATAAAAGAGTATAAGTTATCCCAGCTAATGTAATCTCTACCTCTGGATAGGCGGCTTCTGGTACTGGTATTTCTACTGCCATGTTAATCTCCGTTAAGTGCCGCCGCTTTATTTTGATCTATTTTTGCTATCTGGAAAAAAGTAAAATCTTTAACATCTTTTTCCTTAGTAGTGGCACTTTTCTTACTGGACTTGGAGGTTGTTGATTTAGCAACAGCAATAGAGGGTCTTGCAACTGACCTAGCTCCTGCTGCAAACCTAGTCTTCTGTAACGTGAAATTAACATTGAAAGCATTACTACCTCCCTTATGTCTACCTACTTCTGAGTTTTGAGTATGACTAAAAGAAGTAAAATAACAGTTACTATCAGGTGCTTGTTTATCACTATAAAACACTTTAATAGGTATCTTCTGTATCTGTGCAGACTTTAATCCATTAAGGTATTGTTCAGTGTTCTTATGAAAGTTAGTATCATCGAATGTAGATATATCTGTTATTAGTCCTGTGAAAGATATGGTAACAGGTTTAACTACATAGTTATCCGAACTGTAATTACCATCTTCTACTAGAGAACTGGATAATGTACCAGAAGAATTTCTTGTTATATCTGTAGTGGCGTTCATTGCGTATATACGTCCATCTACTTCTAAATAAAATATAGACAATTAATTACCCCCTAAGTACATACTTTGTGTGTGATTATCTAATATGCTAGGCATAGACTCTTTAATAATTCTTTCTACTAGCCCAGTATCAGCACCATCTATATTATAGGTATGTACTACAGTTGTACCTCCGCTTCCTATTATTTGCTTAGAATATAGATCAGCTTCGGTAGATTGTTTATTAAGGACTTTGCTCAAGGGTGTTTCAACTAGACCAGAAGCCTTTAAACCTCCAAAGGTTGCTAAATTAACAGTCTCTATGTAGGCGGTTTTCATCTGATCCCAATAGTCTAACTTCATAAACTCTATGAGTACCCCAATATCTTCCCTTATGGAGTTATACACTTTCTCTATCATTTCACCTATCTTGTAAAACGTAAGGAATAGCCAATTAGCATCTTCCATCTTCTTATTAGACTCTGCCTGAGCTTCAGCGAACTCCTTTGCAGCTCTAGCCATGTCTTGATACTTCTCAACATCTCCACTCTTAAACAAAGTAATAGCAAACTCTATTGCCATTAGAGGCCACAATACTCTCATCAAACCCCTAAGAGATTTGCCTAATGTTTTAGTTTGTGCATCCGCTGTTTTAATATCCTTACTCATACCTAAGAATGATTTACCTGTGGTAACAGCAGCTACCCCTACTTCCCTGAGTTTAACTATTGCTCTTCCCAGTGCGGGTATAAACTTCATTACAAATAAACCAATAAGTAATCTTATTGCACCTTGTATACCTTGGCCTTCTGATAACCCTAAAGCCATTCCCAGTTTATCTACACCATTAAATACAAATGCTATTGCGTTAGAAAGCTCTCCAAACACTTTAGCTAAGCCTATTGCCAAAGGTGTAACAGCTTCAATGATATTAGATAAACCCCCAAAGGAGTTCATAAATATATCTGTCATACCTGCATTAGCTACACCTTCAATAGCTTTATTAGTAGAATTTATCATTCTATTTTCTGCTGCTGTCATAGACTGCATGAAAGCTTCTAATGCACCTGAAGTTCTGCCTTGATCACTAAGTATTCTAGCTACTATTTTAGTAAACTCTTTAGCATCAACACCTGCTGTCTTAATTGTATCTTTAAAACTCTTTGTAGCTTTATCAAAATGATCCGCTGACCTTAGCCCCATTTCATCTAATGCTTGTACTGCTGCACCTGAGAATGCTGGTACTTGGTCAACAATCTGATTAATCTCTTGAGCCTGTACTACAGAACCAGAGATCATCTGTCTAAAACCTAAGAATGCTAACTTAGCTGAATCTGCACTTGTACCAGCAGATGCTAAACCTTCTGATATCTGTGTGAATACTTTCTTAGCTGTTATCTCATCAACGCCACCTGACAATGCACCTACGTTAAATGTAGCAAATGCTTTGGCTGTATCTTTATACCTTAACCCTAGTCTTTCTGTTAATTGATTAACATATACTAAATCTTCTGCTGACTTCTTAGAACTACCTGATGCTAATAGAGATGCAACACGTATATTCTCCATCTCCGCAGACACTCTCTTTAAAGCACCTACACCTTGTATCACAGCAAATACAGATATCCAACTTCTAGCTAAATTATCTAAAGAAGATTTCAACCCTTTAGCTGCTGTCATTTGACTATTCATTTGTCTAGTCATAGACTTAGTGGCTTTACTAGAGGATGCTACAGCACGTCTGGATCTAGTAACACTATCTCCAAACTCTGTAAACTCTTTACTATTCTTGTCTGTTATTTTAGCCAAAGAAGCTAAGTCTTTATCTAAACTCTTTACTACTACACCCAACTCTTCTATTTGCGCCTGAGCTTCTTTAGAGTTAATCTTACGTAACTGTGAAATATTCCTTTCTGCTCTTATCTTTAGACCTTCTATCTGTCTACGTTGGGTGTCACGCTGGTTATTAGATAAAGGGAGTGTTCCACTTTCTCTAGGAGTTCTAGTCTTTCTTTCTCCAGAACCTCCCATCCCAGAACCAACATTCATATTCTGATACTTGGCAAACTTCCTCTCTAAGTCTTGGAAGCCTTTATCTATTCTACTACTATCCCATTGTAACTGGAGAGTATGATCATCTAATGTTAACATGTTACGCTCCTCTTATTATTCTCTAGGTTTATTATCTAAGTGAGCAGCATGTTCCATAGATTCGATCACACTTATATACTGTTCTATATCCATAACACCTTTTAGTGTATATTCATATTTCAGCTTATTTACAGAAGCATCTCCAGAGGGGCAATGTTTATTAGTTGCCAACCCCATGAAGAATAACTCTTTATCTGATAGAGATAAGTTATCTTTGATTAACTCTCTAACTCTTCGTTGCTCTCTACCCGAACTGGTGCTTGCATCCCCTGAAACAGAGTAAGGATTTCTGAACCGCTTGCCAGCCCATCTATCTGAAACCCACTTGGAAAATCCGAAAAGTTCTCCTTAAAAGCCCATATCGTCACGGAGATTAAATGGGCATACTTACCTCTAAAGTGTTTATTGAAGTCTACTTTAACTCCGTCCACCTCTAATGAAGTTAATAGAGATGTCATTAAATTCTTAACATCTACTCTTTCTAAAGTAGACATCAAAGCCATTGCAATGTTGCTAGTGAAGTTATAAGAACCTATATCATCTCCTATAGCTCCACTATCCCATGCTTCTGCAATAGGGACTGATAGGAGCTTAAACACTCCCATTCCTACGTCCCATCCTTTATCTGCATCTAGTAATGTAATTTGATAATTTACACCGTCAAACTCTTTACTAACTATCCCTGCCTGTCCTAATAAATCGTGTTGCATAATCCCCTCCTACAGAGATTTAATTATTTAACCAGCAAAAGAAGAAAGGTTCTCTACTGCTGCTGCTACTTCTGCAATAGTCCCTGCTGTCTCTGCCATACCTGCGGGTACTGATAAGAAATCAAAGTCTTCTGCATGTAGAGTCCAAGTTCTATCCTGCCTCTCAGTTGCACCTACTAGACTAGGAGCTGATTGAATCTTAACCCTAGAGAACTTAGCAATAGCTGCACCTGATCTATCTGCATAAGTGAATGCTCCTCTATATATTCTTTCATCTAAATCTTGTGCTAACACAACACCAGACAGGAAGATATTAATAGGGGCTGATTGGTCTACTGTTAATTCAATAGTACCTGTACGGTCTGGGCTTTTACTTGTACCTACAGAGCCATCAGCCCCTACTCTTGAAGAGGTTAGGTCTGAACTTCTGTTAGCAGTTATAAAGGTTTCTGCTAAACCTGTAATTGTTTGCCCAAGGAAAACTAATCTAACTTTCCTACTTGCATAATCTTCTAAAATTGTTGACATATATTATTATTCCTTGTTAAGACTGTGCTTCGTAAGTTAATCGGCCATTAAGTGCTGCGATAATCTGAATAGCACCTGCTAGGTACATAGTAACTTCTCCGCTAAATGTTCTTGCTGCTACATCACCAAAGGCGATATCCTTTCTTTCTGGTAAGTTAATCTTATAAGGATTATCTTCTTGTAGAATGTTTGGTGTAGCACCTCTAGCTTTGTATCTATCTAATGTAGAACTAATTACATTATCAATTAGAGCAATACCTGCATCTGTGTAGATAATTTTAGGTTGATTGATAATTAAGTTCTGTAAGTTCTCTGTTAAGCGAGCTTCTAGGAAATCCCTATCACGTATAATATCTACGAAGAATGTAGCACCACCTGACACTGTACCTCTACGTGTAATACCTATGCCACCAACGTTCTCTGTGAAAGAGGCATTCTTATTAGTCAGGTTAGTTTTATCTGTATCTGATAAATAGTTACCAGTAAGAGGATTCTTAGCTGCACCAATACCTTTAGTAAGGTTACCTGAGATTACATACTTACCTGCATCACGGGGGGCAAACATTGCTAAGTAATTCATCTCTGGAAACTTAGTATCTGCTTCGTGGTGAAACCAGTAAGATGTTCTATAACGAGCATTCTGTTTCAATACAGAAGGGATATCTGTAGCACTCTCTGAGTACACACCTAAGTCAGCTTGATTCTGAGTTGATACCCAATACTGCTTAGTACGTGATTCAATATCATTAGATAATGCTTCAATAAATGCTGCACTATGGTCGTTACACGCTACGAAGTAGAAGTCATCATCTTCATCTGTAATATCAGCCATCATATTAGCGGCTGTCTGTGTAGTGATAGTTGTGTAAGTTAGTTTATTAATATCTGTAACAGCATAAGCGGCTGTACCAGACTTAGCTAATGTAACACTGCCTGTGTTGTCTGTAAGTGTAATACCAGCGGGACTGCCTAATGCTGTAAACAAAGCTGTAGCAATAGTAGTGGCTGTTTCTGAACCAGTGGTAGTTACGAATGTAGCTGTAGTAGTTACATCTGCTGTATCAAGAACTTGTAGTGTATACTCTTGTCCAGCACTTGTAGCTGCATCTGGTGTGAATGTAATACTATCAACTTCTCTACGGCCTACTTTAACTGTAGAAGGATCAATGTCTTGTGAGAATGCTGCTTGCATACCTGCATAAACATCAGATGAAGTAGGGAAGTCGCCCTGCCATCCTGTAGCGGTTGTATATGATCTAGTTTTCTCTTTAAACCAAACATGGTCTGCAATAAAAATAGGAGTACCAAATGTTGCTCTGGATACGCCTGTAACATCTAGCGAGATGTTAACTGTGACAATTTGTTGATAAGACAATATATTTCTCCTTTAAGAAATTTTATTATTTATGGTGTTGGAACTACTATGGTGGAATCCAGAGTGTTATTTACAGAGTTATCAATATTAATAGTTGATATATAACCTGTCTGTTCATCTATCACTGTGTCTGTAATACTAAAGTTCAAGGTGAACCCTGCTGCTTCTACATAACGAGTGGATAGTTTTTCAGGGAGAGAATTAACTGCAAATACATCTTCTACTTCTCCTGTTGTATTAGTTTTAACTTCATCTAATATCCTACCTATACGGAACTTACCTTTAAGCTCATGTGCTATGTCAAAGGCATCTTCTCCGTATACAGTGTATTGAAATAAGATTCTGTAGTAAGATGAGAAGTAAGGGTTGCCATCTGTATTAACTCCTGATTGCATTAACCAAGAACCTGAATCATCCACTACTATTTTATCTACTGTGATATAAGGGTAATCAGGGAGTGTACCTGTGTCCCTGCTTAGAATTACAGAAGGTACTAACCCTGTTTCTATTTCTATAGTAGATAATTTACTTCCTACTTCTTCTCTGGCAACTCTTATGAGTTCATCTGTTATTACATCAAAGGCTATAGCCATTATTAATCCTCAAGGTTAAACTGAGATAAGATATCTTCTCTTATTGCTAAGGCTTCATAATGATCTGCTAATAGTCCGTGTGTAGACCAGTTGGCTACTTTAAAAGCTACATAAATTTCATCATCTATCTCTACTCTATCTGCTTTTAGCTTTGTCTTTTGACTAGCTTGTTTCATAGCAAACTTAGTAAATAACACCCTAGCATCATCTGATTTTATACCTTCAGGTAGTACGTGCTGTGTGCTTCCTTTAGTGAAAGGTTGTATACTAAACTTGACATCCTCTATGTACTCAGGCTCTCTATCTACTGTTCTATTTCCTTTAGTAGAATCTCTATAACTCCCTGTATGTCTGATAACATCTAAAGGTGTTTTAATAATCATAAACGTCATATACCAACCTCCTTAACTACGTTATCATAAGAACTCTTATAAGCTGTTGCTGACTTCAATTCACCTGTATCTAAAAGAGGAGTAGTGTTACTTCCAATGATAGGCATCATATGTCCAGTTTTACCAAACATACTCATGTAATCTCTACGTAATGCTTCGCCAACTTCTTCTAAGAAAACCATATTAGCTTTTTTATTATCTAGGTTCTTAGACCACTTAATGTATGCAGCTTTAACTTTGGGGTTTTTAAGTATTCCACCGTTCCTGAGTTGCATGAATTGAAACGCTGCCATTGGATTCTTTCTAACGCCTTCTTGGAAAGTTCCAGCAGCCCAACCTTGTAAAAGTTCTACATAGGATAAATCAGATGAACCATGTAATCCGCTTGATGCGAAATGACCAACCTCTAACTTCTGCTTACTTAGATTTTGAAGATTTTTTATTAGTTGATCTGTCTTTCCGTTCTTCTTTTTTACTACCTTCGACTGCACCATTAGTAGAGGATTCCTTTTCTGTTTTAATCTCTATAATTGAATCTTCTAAGATGTTTCCATCTTTATCTTTTACTAATCGCTTTATCATATTATTCCTCTTTATAAGATTAAGTTAGTTTCTTCACTGCAACCTGTAGTCACAGCTTTATCAGCGTCTCTAATCACTTGGATACCAAATGTAGTGGGTAAGTTATAGCCGCCTTTAGGAAGGTAAGGGCATATATCTGGGAGAGAATTAATAAACTCTTTCCATACACTCTTCTGATTCTCTAAGGAGAACTCTAACAGTACGCCGCCTACTTTCTGCTTAGTCATAGATGCAGAATCTACAGAGTGTTTGGAGTTATTCATTAGTCCAGCCACTTTCATAGCCTTACAAAGAGCTTCTGAATAATACAACTCATCGTCTTCTGGGATATGCCTAGTGATAATGGTTTCTAGTATGTTCTCTAACTGGGATTCAATTAGTTTATTTTGATCTGGAAGGTTAAGTATTAAATCCCCCAGTATTTCTTTTCTATTTATTATGGGCATATAGTATCCTTAAATTTTATAATAAATACTCATAGGGAATATAAATACTTATTATAAAATAAGCCACGTCCCTGTGGCTTCAATATAAACTTCTAATTATTAGTTAGAAGAAGAAAAAAACTTCTGAATCAGCTTAGGATTACGGTTCATGTAGAGGTTATTAGACTCTTCAAACAATGTAATACCACGGCGTTTATGTTCTTCTGCAAAAGAATAACGTTTCATACCAGAGGTATTAACATAATCCATAGTCATAGAAGGGCTATAAATAGTGGCAAACATATTATCCGCACCTGCTGGAATCAAGAAACCTGCGTTAGTACCTAATAGTGAAGTACCACCAATGCTATCTGCCATACGGATATAAGTAATACCAGTTAGTACAGAAGTAAAGTTTCTACGTTTGAATACCATCTCATCTGCACTGAAGCCACCACGATCACCAGCTAAGATAGACAAGTCTAAAGTAGTACTAGAGTCAATACCTGCAACAGCAGTAGCGCGTGTTTGTTCATAGTCAAATAGTTTGTCGTACAAGTCACCAGATACAGGCATAACTAGAGAAGTATAACTTGTACCAGCTAATGCACATTCTTCTTGCATCTTATCCACTGCATCGTTAAGTTTCTTCTCTACGTCTGCACCACTGCCTACTAGCAAGTCTACAGCGTCATAACCTAAGTTAGCACGTGTATCACCATGAATATCAGCAAAGTAGTCATAAGATTTAGCATCGCCACCAAATACAAAGTTAGTATCTGTAGTTAATACTTTAGCTAGTGCAATCTCTGCGGAATCATTCCATGAACGATCCATCTTAGTAGACATTTCTTGTACACGTTCTTCAGTTGTGTACATTTCTTCACTGAAAGGCTTACGCTTACCAGCAACATCCATAGGGGATACGTTAGCAGAGATACCATAAGAACCTGTGCGGTATAACATCTCACGTGCATTATCTTTCTTAACTCGACCACCGCCAACTTCATCGAAGCGTTTACCTTCAGGTAGTTGTACAGTTTCTACTAATTCATCATAGCTAAGCTTATCTGTGGTTACAGAGAACTCATTAGAAGTGCCAGTAAGCAGTGCTTGTAGCAAACCTGTCTTAACAGATTCCTTACGCTTAATACCACTTGTTACATCCTGTAACTCAAAAGAGTTCATCTCTGAGCGTACAGCTTTATCAATCGCTTTAATTGTCATTGTTCTTTAATTCCTCTTATGCTAAGTAAGATGCAGCAGCATCAGCAGCTTGGTTAGTAGTAGTAATACGTTGTGCTTCTAGTTGAGCTAAGAAGGCGGCTTGTGCAGCAGCATCCGCACCATTCCAAATAACACCTTCATTTAAGATAGCTGCATCGCCACGATACAGTACAGTCATTTTGCTTCCTGCAACTGCTAGATCAGTGTCTTCGTCATTGAAGCCTTTGCCTTGATAGTTACCAACTGATACAGCAACTACTGAACCATCTTTAAGTGGTGACCCCCCTGCTGTAATAGCTGCTGCAATATCGCCTTGTGCTACGTAGGGTTCAAATCGTGAATTACCTGCAACATAAATAAGTGCTACACCAATATTATCTACTTTACCTGTACCACCAACTGCAACAGTTTGGAAGTTAAAGTCCACTGCGTTTTCGTATGCAAAAGTGTCAACACCTGCTAACAATTCTGATTCTAATTTTCTACTTGTAGAAACTACTGGCATTATTTATTCTCCTGATCTTTGTTAAGTTCTGCTAGTTTTTCAACTAATGTAAGAGGTTTTGCACTTGCTTTATCAATCTCTGCTTCACCGTCTATACCTTCTTCTGTAAAACCTGCTTCTTTCTTAGCAGCCTTTTGAATCTCATCTTTGTTAGCATGTAATTCATCGAATGCTTTGATAATAGCTTCACGCTCTGTAACTTCCACACTTTGCAATGCTTTAGTAATTCCTTCTACTTCTGAGAACTCATACTTAGATAGGCTTTCAGTTAAACTCTTAGTTAGCTGCTCTGTTTGATTATCTTCAATCTGCTTAGTGAGTGCTGCGATAGTATCTAATGCCTTTTGCAAGTCATCTTTTTCTTTATCTGACATTTCGTTTCCTTTTGTCAAGTTATCTTCCCCTGCATCACTCTTGACAGAGGAGAGGGAGTTGGTATCACCCTTCTGCTTTTGCAGAGGAGTAAATTCTTCGCCATACTTTTCTAATAGGGCTGTTTGTTCTGGGGTTAAATCTTCTTTACATGTTAATCTATTCTTTACTAGAATAGTCTCCATGCCTGATGCTGCAAAACCTTGAGATTCATCTGTCATTGATATTTCAGATATATCCAGACTATGCAAAACTGCCTTTGCTTTACCGTTTGAATCACTCATCTTCTAACTCCACTTTAATACCTTTTGCTCCAAAAGAAGGTGCGCCTAATATACCCGCTTTCTTATCTTCCCAAGCAATCTTGTTATTCCATTTAGCAGAGATAAGAGGTGTTCCTGCTTTAACAAAAGTCTCACCTAATGTAGCATCAACCTCTTGCACCCAAGCTCTTTGCCAAGTGAAAGTATCTGTCTTATGTCCGTGGAATAAACCAGCCTGTAATTCACCTTTATCTATCTTCTGATTGATGTCGTCTACAGCTTTTCTTATTTCTTCTAAGGAGATTGTGTCTCCATGTAAATCAACTTCCCCAGCAGGTCGCCAGATAGGTTCTACAGAGATCATCTGCTCATCATCAAAAGCTTTGATAACTTCTTTCTTAGTGAAGTATTTATCTAGCCAAGTAAATAAACTCTTCTCTGTCATTTCAGTCGGAGTTTCTGGTAATAGTTTCCACTCTGTCATCTGTACAGTTTTAATTGCTTCTTCGCCTAGTACAACTTCACCATTGTCTGTGTTGTATGTATAAGCTACCGCCCATTGCATGTATTTGTTAGATTCACAACCCCAGATAGAGAAGTATATATAACTATCATCGTGGTCTTCGTAATAGGCATATTCTCTACAACCCCCTACTTCAAAAGCTGAATCAATAGCATCTCTAAGTTGCCTGACTTTATCTTGATTAGTATTCTTCTGTAGATAAGTCTCGTTGGGCTTAACTAACAGTTCTTTAAGTTTTATCATTTATCACCTTATGAAGCATTTTCATTATTAGTATCACTTCCCAGTCCATTATTCTGAGTAGAGCCATTTCCTGATCCTTCTGAAGAACTAGGGTTGCTTAGTGCTGCGAAGTCAATATCTTCCAAACCCTCTGTTGGTAGTCCGAGGTCTTCGTATATTTTCGTAGTTGCTGCTAAGGTTAGTATACCTCCGCTGGCTAATCTGCTAGCTAACTTACCTAACACCTCTGAATCAGCTTTAGTGGGATCATCTGCCTCAAAATATGGCATGTCTTCATAATCAACTTGGATACCGTTAGCTTCTAAAAGCATTGGTAGTAATTGATTATTGATTACATCTTCTACCCACATGATTAATCTTTGCACATAATAATCATGTGTAGACATTTGATTAGAGGATAAGGCATTAGAGCCATGTCCATTCTGACCAAGCAGCTTAAACCCTGCTCCAAATACGTTATAGATACATTTCTTTTTAGTTTCTATAATCTCAGAAGTGGTATACTGTTTACCACCACCATCTATACCTTTAACTTGGAAGTCGTACATCTTGGTCTTGGATTGTGGGTCTACATCACTAGCAAGTACTACTAAGTTACCTTCTGCATTCTGAACATTAACTGCATTCTCTAGGAGAGACATATATGATGCGTATTCTTCTGGAAATAGTTCAGGCTGTGCAGCTTTATTCATTAACTCTAGTGGAAGGTAGACAATACCTACTCCGCCTAAGTCTTTACTTGCTGCCATTAACTCGTACTGTTCTATTAACTTCTTCTCTGAGTAAGCATCATAACAATAGAACAATGGACTATAACCTTGTGGGTTGTTATCAGAAGGGTTGAACCTAAAATGTAATAGCTTCTCTGATTTAAGAAAAGGATATTTACTGTCTTGGTAATACCCAGAGGCTACAGATGTAAAAGATATTTTATTATCTGAATAATCACCTATTGTAGAAATCCTACTGGAAATTTTCATAGGCTTCTGTATAGCACCTTTCAACTCCCTACCCTTGTCATCCCACACCCAGCCATAAATACTAGACTGTGTTCTTGGGGCAAGTTTCTTCAATACTACTGTGTCTTTATATTTCCCATAAGTTCTATATTCTAAGACAGGGTTAATCAAGGCATATCCATGTATCAAACATGATGAAGCGTTTTGCATTGCCTCTAGCCACGTCCCTTGTGACATATTCCTTATAATATAATTTAACCTCTCTGCCAGTTCTTTAGATTTATCTGACTTAGGTTTAGCCTTCACAACTCCTTTTGCTAAAGCAGGAAGTGTCTTAACTAAGATACTATCCACTGCATCTGCAACGTCTGCATCATTCAACATCTCTTTAAATGTACAAGGGAGTTGACTAGGACTTAACTCTGCTTTCTTCTGTTGTTTTATTAATGAATAACCGTTGACTATATGGGGCTGACCTACTTCCCTAGGAAGTCTTGACAAATCTGCTAACCCTGTAGACTCCGCTTTATCTATATTAGTTTCAGTCATTTATGGCCTACTTTTTCTTAGATGGACGACCTGCTTTCTTAGCTGGAGTTTCAACAACTTTCTCTTCTG
>VMHT01067597.1_pt1 | contig 15860 bp, 11 predicted proteins | sample 4693611 | NCBI WGS metagenome assembly VMHT01 (sample SAMN12280063, study PRJNA550983) | marine metagenome | isolation source: seawater sampled from same location over 5 years 0.02-0.2 micron viral filtrate | place: USA: collected off the coast of southern California halfway between the port... ... | reverse complement strand
GGTTATTTTTAATTTGTGAATTTCTCTGGCTTTCGCCATGTCAGTGCCAAATCCCATAATAATTAAGGTGTGTAAGTCCAAGCATCTCTGAAACTCCTATCAGTAGGAATTACAGACTTATCTACAATATAGGATGTTTTGCCAGTTGGTACATCTTTTCCTTGTATTTGTTCAACAGTCAAGCCACAATTATCTGCTGGGATAACAATTGCAACACCACCATCATCTGTGGTGTATATTATACGTTTATCAGAATTAGCCATAAGTTTTTTATTTTAGTATATCAAAAAATTATTAATCAGTAAAAACAGCAAAACCATTAATTTCTCGATCTATCAAATCACCTGATGCCGTACGAGAAAAGTATTTTATGTTTGTTGTTGTTACTTCAGATTGATCACCTACACCAGCAGTTACACTATTTGCTCTTGAAAACATTGGCGCACAATAATTATCATTTACCATAGCATTAGAAAAAGTAATTGTGTATGTACCAGTGGCTTCATCTGTAATTGAGCTTACATTAAAACTTCCAACTATAGAAGGAGTGCCAGTTCCATTAAAGTTTATCCATGCTTTTGCACGACCCTTTGCCACTTGTTCAGGTGTTGAATTATTACCACCGTTTATATCTTGTAAGTTGTTGACTTTAAGTGTGGACATAATTAGCTAGGTTTAGGATTGTTATTTTTTATTTTTGTAATAGCATCTTTCCAAGTAGTAGTACCATTTACACTATCCCAATACTGCATATCTAATTGTTCTGTTAAACTCGGATAATTTTTTACTCTATTTTTTATAACTTTATTTGTACTTTCAATTTTTGTTGCCGCAGTATCAAAAGAATTTAATTCATTAATAGTAGGTTTTGCTATACCAGTTACTGTCCACGTTTTAATTTCTACAATTTCGTCAATACTTTCTAATAATATTTTTTCAGAGTAAAACAAAGAATTTATTTCATCATTAGTTTTACCTTTACTAATTAAAAAAACTTTTATTTGATTAGATAAGTTAGCCATAATACTATATTCTAAATGCTCCAAACCATGTTCTATTAGGTTCTGTAGGTTCTGTAGAACCTTCATTATGTTTGCAAAACATTTCTACATAATCACCTACAGATAAATTTATCATGTAGCCAAATAATCCAGTTTGTATAATTAAATTTGGTGTTGAACCATTTTGAAATCGTTGTTCTTCTGTATGAAATAAAATTTGTGCATTTCCATTTACATAAAATTTTATTTGTACGTGATCTAATATTTGAACATCATCTATAGCTACACCACCGTACACAAAATAAACACCTTCTTGTCCTGTAGCAATAGTAAATCTATTATTAGCATAAGAAGTACCTATATTTTGTTCTATTAATTGTGTGTTTAAATTAGTTACTTTAGTAAAAGTATTGTTAGGTATATTATTACTAGCTGATTGCCTAGCCAAAAATCCTTTTCTAGTAACGTCTGTAATAATTGTTCCATCAGCATCACTAGGCAGGGTAAGTGTTCTATCAGAAACAGGATTTGTTGCTGGCCCTGTTATTGAAACTGAATTACCACCAGAGTGTTTTAATTTAATAGAACTCATAATTAATCTCCAAAAATTGCAACAGCAATAAAATTTATATCACTGAAACCGCCAACTGTAGGACTTGCATTATGTTGGTTTCCTGTTCCACAAACTACTTTACAAGTTGTAGTGGTCATATCACTTTTTATAATTCCTGTACGAACTGGATTACCAGATAAAACTTGTAAAATCTGTTGTGTTACAGGGGCATAATTAGTATTTGCCATAGTTATAAGAAAGTTTAAAGTATATCTGCCAGCCCCATTGTCAGTTATAGAAGAAACATTAAAACTATCATGTATCCCTACAGTACCAGAACCATTAAAACTAACCCATATTTTTACAAATTGGCCTAATTCCGTACCAGCACTATTTTTTACAAGAGGTAGTGTACTTGTTGATAAACTTTGTATATTAGCAACATTAAGAGTACTCATTTAAACGACACTCCAAGTTTTACCAGAACCAACTGTAACCACTACACCTGATGCTATCGTAATTGGGCCAAAACTTCCAGCATTTTTACCATTTGTTATTGCATAACTTGCAGTTATCGTTTGATCGTTTTCCCAAAAAACTTGATTATTTGCAGCCCCACTAGCACCGCCAGCTACACCCCAACTTAATGTACCTGCACCATCTGAAATTAAAGCATAACCACTAAAGGCAGCATCAGTATCAGGTAAAGTAAAAAGTAAATTAGATGCTATTGTTGCAGGTGCTTTGAAACCTATACTATGCGAATTGTCATCATCAAGTAATTTAAACTGACCATTAACGTCTAGGTTGCCAGTTACATCAACGTGACCATCACTATTTATTACTAACCTTTCAACATTGTTAGTTGTGTCTTTGATTAGAAATTGTCCAACATCTGCCCTAATACTAAAATCAGGATTATCATTCGAGTCATTAAATATTATTTGCGGTACAGTACTACCCGAAATTGTTAATTTTGTAGCAGTTGCGTCACCTGTGCTAAGAGTTCCAGTATTGATAATATTTTGTCCACTAAAATCAGGAGAAATCTTTGTACCAGATATCGCTGCACTAGCGTTTATATCAGCATTAACAATATTAAGACTTGCTAATTTTGTTTTTGCAATTGCAGCACTAGCGTTTATATCAGCATTAATAATATCGAGACTTGCTAGTTTTGTTTTTGCAATTGCAGCATCACTTTTTATATCATTGTTAACAATACTGCCATCTTTAAATGCACTAGCTTCTGTTAATCCCATTATTAATTACCAAGCAACACCAGTAGATTGTACTGGAGTGTTTATAAGATCAATAGCTGATTTTAAATCAGTTTCAATTTGTGTAACTCTATCTGTTCCAAGATAGTCTTTAACCCAAGTAATCATGGTTGCACTGTCAGGAGTTTTTTTGGATATGTCATAAGAAACAAATTCAGAGGGTAATGACTCAGGTTTAGTATATGTAACCTCTCCTGTATGTCTTGCTTTTTCTTCTGAGCCATCCATCCCTTTTACACGATAGACAACATTTGTGTAGTAACCATCAGCAACATCTCTTTTACAAGCAGTGCCGTTAATTTCCCAAGTGTAAGTGATAGCCATGATAACTTAAATCGTTAATGTTATTCTACAACTTCTGTTGTAGTTTGACTTACTCTACCTTCTTCTTTTACAAGTTCAGCTAATTCATCATATTTATATTTTGCAGCTTTAAACTGTTCTAATAATTCTGCATTTGCATTTTTCATTTTGTCTAACTCTTGAACACCTGCATTGTACTTTTCAGCAAGAGCCTCTGCTTCTGCCTTACGTTTTTCACATCTATCAGATAATTTTGACATAAAATTAATTTAATTATTTTAATAATACCTATCTGTCAAGCATTTGTCTTCTACAGATATAACTACTTTATTCAAAGTCTCCTGTAGGAGTATTGTTATTAGCTGCATAAAAAAAATAATTACTTAAATCGTCCGTCCTTGAACTTGATGGGCCTTGCCACTCCAATTTCATATTGTCACCTCCACCACCTTCTTCAAACACTATCCTTATTGCATAAAATACATTTGCTGCAAGATTTATTGTTCCAGAACGTGTTTGTGAACCATGACCAGTACCCATACCATTATTAACAACAGCATTACCTGTATTTCTTGTAGCACCTTCTAAAGCATTTACACCAATCCATACACCACTACCGTCATCAGATGTAGTATAAAACTGATGTGTTCCTGTTTCATTTGGTTTGAAATAGCCAATGGCAATAAAACCATATGAGTCAGCTATATTATTACCAAAATCTATTTCATTCCAGACATTAACACCTGCGTTATATCCTGACGGTATGCCATTTGAGCCAGATGGAAAATTAGTTGGTGAATTATCTTGTGTAGTTAAAGGTATAGTTCCAATAGTTCCAGAAGCGATAATACTTCTCCATGTTCCTGCAAAAAATTTACCAGCTAATCCACCTTCAAGAACATTTAGCACTCTAGGCCATGCTAATGCTTTTTGATATATTGCTTGTGCATGTAAATTATAAAAACCACCTTGATTTGCTGTTGTCTTAGTTGTAATAAAATTACCGTTCCAATATTTCATTGCTAACTTATTTCCTCATAAGAACAAACAGCTTCTAAATCACTAGCAACAGCAGCAAGAGCTTGAATTTTATCGTTTTCTTCTAAATAAATTTGTGTATCTTTAGAAATTACAACTAAGGTTGCATCTGCTGGTACAGTTACAGTTTTTACCAGATGAAAATCATTAGAACCTGCTTTTTGCAAAGTAACAGTTACGTCAGCATTATTTGTTCCATCAACATTAGATATTATTAATGAATTAATTTTAAAAACTTTATTACTAGATGCTGCATTTGCAACGACATCAGTAGCAGAAGTACCCACTGCAACACCTACACTTTTACCTGTTATTGTTGTTAGTGCTGCAATATTTGGTGCGGTCATAATTTCAACTAAAAACTAAAGAAAAGGCAGTTGCTTTACTTGTAATGTTAACACCATTTTCACTAATCTTCCCAGTAACATCCACGCCTGTTGAAGTTGTTTCCAGTTTTGAACTGCCACCATAAAAAAGTTTTACTTGTCCAGTAGATCCAATAATGTCTATTGCACCTGTAGTTGCAGCAGAATTAATTGTAAGATTTCCTGTCTTACTAATAATTTTTGAGTGACTGCCATTATGAAATAGCTCTAAATCTTGAGAAGCACCTAATTTTATTTTTCCTGTGTCATTAGGAATTTGTATGTCGCCAAATGTATTTGTACCGCTTGCAGTAGTTTGAAATACTAAGCCACTGTTATAAACTAAAATTCCATTTGAGGTTGTTTCAAGCTTTTTAACGTTGTCATAACATAATTCTACGGCTGCATTTGGAAGAAATTTTGCCATAGTTTCATTACCAGTGCGATTTTGCAAGGTAATTCCAGAAGTAGCATGACCTGTTTTTAGAAACAATGCACCTGTTATGTTGTCAAGTACACCATGTACTCCAGTATGATATATATCTAAATCTTGGTCAGCACCTAGTTGTAGCTTTGCGTTATCATTTATTATTCGTAAATGACCGTCAATCGTGCATTGAAATCTTTCAACAAAATTTGTAAAAAACGAAAGTGCTACCCCAGAACGACCAAGAAGTTCTAATTGATTGTTGTTATGTGAATATGCAACTTCTCCTTTTGAAGTTCCAGATTGTAGAAATCTAATCCTAGAAGCAGCAGTAGTAGCAGTTGTATTAATGTCAATCGCTTCATGAGCAGAAGAACCCCTTTCAATTTTTAAAATACCTGTAACAGACGCTCCAGTTGAAGTTGTTTCTAAACGCTTTACGTTGTCGTAAAATAATTCTACTTGTGCATCTTTTTTACCTTTTAAAATTGAATGTGATTGTGCATCTAAAAGATATACTTCATTATTAGGATTAGCATATAAATATCCTCTAATTGTCCCGCCATTTGTTGCTAGTCTTACTTGTGTATTACTTGAAGTACCTTCAACTTTTATGCCTTGGTTTGTTGTTTCAAAAGTTTTAACATTGTCGTAGTAGAGTTCTGCTGCCCCATTATCGTGAAAACTAGCCATGACTTCAGTATTGCCGCCATTAACTATATTTACTCTGTGTGATCCTATAGCTAATATTGAAGACCCAAGATTATCTAATATAGAACTATGGTTATCACTACGAAATATCTCTAATTCTTGATTAGCACCTATTTGTAGTCTTTTGTTATTTGCTGGTATTTGTAAGTTACCGTCAGAGGTAATTCGTAATCTTTCTGAACCACCACTTTCAAAAATAATATTTTTTCCTGTTTCTTGATTATTTAAAACTAAATCTTCAGAAGCACCTAAACCAATTATGCAGCCGTCACTAGCTGTTGTTCCTGTATCGGTATTCGTAAAGTGTGCAAAAATACTACTCGCATCACCAGAATGTAAAGATAAATCCCTTGCAGGACTTGTTGTACCTATTCCTAAATTACCAGTAACACTAGCTCCAGTAGAAGTTGTCTCGAAACGCTTTACGTTGTCGTAATACGCTTCTACTGAACCATCTGCAGTACCTCTTAAATACCATTCTTGACCGCCAACTTTTGATAAAGTAATTACATTTGATTGCAGCCATAGTTTATTAACAGCACTATTAGCTTCATCAACTCTAATAATTAATTGACCAACATTATTTTCTATAGTACCTGTTGAAGTTCCATCGTGAGATAGCTCTAAATCTTGAGAAGCACCTAGTTGTAGCTTTGTATTGTCTGGTAAATTTATATTACTTCCAGCATGAAAAACTTTATTACTTCTCCAAGTTAAAGCATCAACTCCATTACCAACAATTAACTCGTTTGTTTGATCATTACCTCCGTTTCTTATATAAACATTAGAGCCAGTTGAAGCTGAAATATACGTATGAGTATCTTTTGAGATAATCATATACTCAGAATTTAAAGTTTGATCTGTGTGTTTTAAACCAAAATAAGTGTTATATGCTAAACCTACTATTCCATCAACAGTACTACCTTGATCTATTCTTAAATAACCTCCTGTAACCGACACTCCAGTTGAAGTTGTTTCTAGTTTTTTACTGCTTGCTTGTCCAGTTACACCATAATAAAGTTCAACACCGCCACTATGTTTAAATATTGCATTGACATCAGTATTGTCATTTACCATGACTCTACCAATTCTTACATCATCAGCAGTTATTCTAATTTTGTTTAAATTACTATTACCACTATTAGCTTTAGTAGCTAGACGTATTTCTGAATTATTTTTATTAGCTAAGATTTCTACATAATCATCTGTTCCTGTTACTGTTCGTATATAAGCAAGTAATTCTGTAGCAGCAGTATTATAAAAATAAATATTACCAAGATTATCATTTACTTGAAAACCATCACTTGCAATTATTTGTCCTGTTGCATTAATATTTCCTGATGTAATTACATTTTGGCTGCCAAAGTTAGGATTTATTTTTGTACCTTCTATACTTGCATCACTAGCTACCTTTGCATTATCAATCGTTCCATCACTTACAACTCCTATATCTACTGATTTACCAATAGTGATAATAAAAAAATCTGATCCACTGGCAGGGGCAGCACTAAATATTACTGATGATCCACTTATTGCAAAACCTTCACTTGGTTGACTTGTACCGCTATTAGGTTTTTGTACAACACCATTAATACTTACAAGTAACTGTTCTGCTAATTCTGGTGGGTGATCAATATTAAATCTATAAGCACTACCATTAAAAGTTGCAGTATTACCACCAGTACCGTTATAGCTACTTAAGGTATTTGTATGAAAGTTACCAACAGAACTAGCTTCTTGATAAGCAGTTCCGTTATATACAAGTAATTTATTATCAGACTTTCTAAAAATTAAATCTCCTTCATCATTATCTGATGATGGTGTTGTTTCTACAACTCTATATCTATTTCTAAAACTATCAATATCATTACTAAGATTTATAAGATCAGATTCTTTTATTAACGATTTATGATAAGTGTAAGTATGTAAAGTTGTTGTTGTTTGTACTTGTAAACCAATACCACTACCTAAAGTTTTGCTATGTAAATCAGAAGGAAAACTATTTATAGTAACAGTATTACCTGTACCTGCACCATTAGTTATAGTTGCAACACCACTACTATTAACAACAACCCCACCTGCATCTGAGATAGAGACTACAGTACCAGCATCGCCACTAGGGTCAGGGTGTGTAGCAGGGAAAGATGTTTCATTTGCTATTGCTACAAAACCACCTAACGCATTAGTAACAGTAAGAATACGATCATTAACAGCTTTTGATGTTGGTATCTTTGCATCACTGTTAGCTGTTATAGAAATTTCTACTTCTTTATTTGTTAGTTGGTTAAGGTTTGCTGTAGAAGCTGTAATACCATCAAGTGTGTTTAATTCTGAAGCAGTAAGAGTACTATTAACACCATCTAATGTATTTAGTTCTGTGGTACTTACTGTTGCCCCATCAAGAATTGATACTTCATTATTAGTTAGATTAGCAATACTGGCAGCACTGCCTGTTTGACAACTAGATAAAGACTTTAAATCTGGTTCTCCAATTTTATCAGAATTTACAGCGTCATCCTGAATCATATTTCTAGACACTGTAGCTGTATCATTCGTAGTTAAAACAGGGCCAATTAAACTTACATCACCAGAACTGTCAAAAGAAATAGTTTTGTTTGCTCGTGTAGTAGGACTATCAGTTATTTCTAAACCTGTAACACTATCAGTCTGTTGAAACCTTATAGTTTTATCAATTACGTTTTGTTGTTGTTGATGTAAAATAACAGATTTATCTAATGCGTCATTAATAACTTCTGGAAAAAATCCACCTTGGTTTGTTAGTTCTGTTAATTGTTTTGCTTCTACTTTAGATGTAATAACAATGGTAAATCCAGTTAATGATCCACTGCCTAAGGTACCTGATGCTAAAGTAACAGAACCACCGGGATTATCATTTTGATCTCCATTTAATTGAACAGTATAATCAGAAGTTATATTTAATATTGTTTGTGCATTATTACTTGTTTGTATTTTTATAACTTTTACATCTGCTGTTGTAAATACTTTAAAAGCAAAAGCAAAATTGCTACCACTAGTGTACGCAGTAGTTTGGCGCGATGTAGAATTTATTGCCATGAAATAAAACTTTCTGCCTATTTATAAAGGTTACAACTGATTTTTTGTATTACGGTCACACCTTATTCCCTGCTTTTGCGACTAGCTTTACCTGTAATTAATGCTCTAATATGATCTGGTGTATTTTCTGGATCTATTACACCTCTATTAATATCGTATTGAACACCAACAGGACGGCCTAATAATGTGAAAGGTATTCCTGTAGCTAAAGTTAATCCTGATAATACATCTCTTATATTTTTACCTGTAACTTCTTTATTAGGATCAGCCAAATTAAGTAAAAATCTTACAGTACCAACACTTGCTGCTTCTAAAGTAGACATAGATGGACTAGTTGTTATGCGATCATCATATGGCAAATCGTTTAATGAATTAAATGGCACAATAGCTATATTTCCAAATGGTACTAAAGCAAAACCTGCTCTAAATTGTGAACCAAAAAACCAACCTGCAATATCATCTAAATAACCATCTTCGTCTTCATCGTCTAAATCACCACCTGTCGCTCTTACTATTAAATCTGCAACAAAAGCTGGCATAGCAAAACCTAATAAATATGTCATAAATAATTGACCAGTACCTTTGCCCCCAACTTTAAATCCTAAATCGTTAAATAATTTTTTATATTGTGTTGCATTTAAGTTTGCAATCATATTGAAATAACCACCAAATTGCACCATAGTTTTATAAAAAGGTGAACCAATTTGAAATGCTGCTAAATCTTCTGCCTGTAAACTATCCTGTGTTAAACGTACATTGGCATCTGCTTGTTGTATGGCTTCCTTTTGTACTTCTATTTCTGACATAGTTTTAGGACTTTCAGTTAAAACTTTGTTATAACTAGCAGACCAAACTACAGTATCTACTTGGTTTTGAAATGCTTGCTGCATAAAATATCCATGTCTTTCTGCCCACTTTTGTACTTTTTGGTATGCATTTGGATTTATTAACAATTGGTTTAATGTATCTTGCACATCAAATATTTGGTTAAATTGACGTTCTTTCATAAAAGGTGATAGTTCTGCTATTTCTTCTTGAAATTGCATTGGATTGCGTACATATTGTGCTAATGAACTTTTTAAATAACTTGGCCCTACCTTAATCATTGCAGGGAAATATCCTGTAAATTGCTGCAAACCATTTCTTATATTTGCAAACATTATGCCAACACCAGTACTTCTTCTAACTTGTGTCCAAAATTTATCAAAACCTTTAAACCTACCTGCTGTCATTGTTGTTTGACGAGCAGAACGATCAAGCCACGGCATTAATGCCGTGTCCATTATAGTCGGATCTAGTTGTGATAATCTATTTGCAAAAGTTTTATTTTTTAAAATTTTAAATACATCTTCTATTGCAGGTTGTACAAACGCAAAACGTAATGCATCATCTATATGTTTAGTCATTATGCGTAGATCTAAAGATAATGCCTTGTTATATTCCACACGTTCTTTTGTGAAACCATTTCCAGTAGAAGGTAATGACTGTCTAAATTCACTTCTTAAGTCTTCTAGTTTTGCTTTTATTTCTGTTTCGCTAACTAAAAAAGGATCTGTTTTTGCTGGTACATAACCACCTCTAAATGATCCATACCTGTTGACTATAGGTGTCGCTTCTACTTCTTTAAAATAATATCCATAGACATCGTTATGTGCTTTTTGTATGAGAGGTTTCATTTGCTCATTTAAATCCCATACTTCTTGTAAAAACGTGAAATCTTTTGCAGTAAGAACACCCTCACTTTCCATGCGTGATACAAAAGTTTTCCATTTATCTGTATTAAGTGATCCGTCTTCGTTTATACTGCCCCAACCTCTACCTAATAAAAGTTTACGCAAGTTACTTGTATTGCCAGTATGCAACATAGCACCAAGTAATTCAGATTTACCAAAATCACCGTTAGCGTTACCAAATGTGTAACCAAATTCTCCAGATACAATTTTACCTTTAGGCATATCTAACTTGGCAAGCATTTGTGAATATTTTTTTGTGTAATTAGTTCTTTCTATTCTGTACTGATTTAATGCATCTTTTACTGGTCTCCAAATGTATCTTGTAAATGCACCTGCTCGCATCTCGTCACGTTCTAACACTACGCTACCAATTAAACCTTTACCAGTTTTAGTCGCACCGTCCATACCATCTGCCCAATGTTCAATACGTCTTAGCATTGCTTTACCTTGTTGCATTGCTCTCATAAAACGTATTCTAGTTTTTGGTGCTTCTGTAACACCTACTGGTTCTGGTGTTCTCATTCTTGACATAACACCGACTAATTCATCTACTACTGTTTCTAGCTCTACACGTTTACCTTCTATAACAATTTGTTTATCTCTTCTTGATTGGTACCACAATGTTTGAATCATTTCGTAAACAGTATCAAATTTTTCACCTGTCAAATCTTTTATATCTTGTTGTCCTTCAAATGTAAGATCTTCTATTAATGGTTTTAATTGTTCAAACATATCAGGATTATATGCTTGTAATTTATCTGTATATGCAGCAGGTTTATCTACGGCTGGGCCTAATCCATAAGCAGCAAGTATTGCTCTAGCAGCACTAATCAAATCCATATTTCTTTTCGTTGCTATTTTTTTATCAGAACCAAATACTTGTTTAAATAATTTTTGTGCCTTGTCAAATGTTTGATGTATTTCTAATGCTTCTTTAGCTAATTGATTATTTAATAATTGTGATTTTTTTGCTTTTATTGCAGCAAGAGTATCACCTTTTTTCATTGCAGCTTCAGCAGTTTTTGCAGCTTTTATTTCATTACGGCTAAATTGTGATGGTCTTATATCTCTTAATCTTTTTTTAGCTAATAATTCTCTTGCAACTTGTTTAGCAGCAGCAACCTGATATCGTACTGGCTGCATAGATTTAGATAAAAAACGTAATTCAACAGATATAAATCTAGCTCTAGCTTCATTATGTATCGCTTCTTGTACTTGTAACTCTTGTCTTCTTGGATCAGTAAGATTACTAAATTCATTAAGCATACGTTGATCTGTACGTTCCATAACAACTTCCTTTATTGGTCGCATATCTACTAATGCATTTATCATTTCTATTGGATCTTTAAAACCAAACATCTCAGCAACAACAGATACTGGCATACCTTCTTTTGCTACCATGCCGTATTTACCAGTACGCAATTTTTTAATTTCTGATGCCATATCATAAAATGGCACTAAATTTTTTAATGAAGCTATTTCTATTTTGTAACCTTCACCTGCCACAACTCTTTCTCCTTGGTCGTTAACAAATTCGCCACGTTTTAAAAATGCTTGTACTTGATATAATTTTTCTTTTTCGATTTTGTTTGTTTCTTCTTGTACTACCTTTTTTCTAGTTTTTTCTACGTCTTTTTGTATATCTTTTAATACTTTACTTTTAGCATTAGACAACCATTTTACTTGTCGCATACTAGCTTTTGTTAACTCTTCCATAGATTTATCTTCTGCTTTTTTCATGGCCTGTGTATATTCATTCCATGTAGCGTCATCCATATTACTTTGTTCTTGTGTTTGGAACATGGCTTTCATTCCATAAATCTCTTCAGCTTGTGTTATCTGTTCTTGACTAGCCAACATACGATCCATAACACTTCTAATTTCATCAGTTAAAATTGGTAAATCTTGGCCGTTTTCTTTTCTATATATTACGTTTAATTCATCTCTAATTGATTTGTATATTCTGCGTAAAAATTTACTAAATCTATTAAATATTTCTTGTAATTTTGTATTTGGAGCTTTTCCTTCAAATAAATAAATTTCATAATTGTAAGCAAATGATTCGTGAAATTTTCTTTTTTCTTGTATAGATAATTGATTCCAAGATTGAACATCCTTAACATTAAAAAATTTTAAAAGAGTTTGGAAATCATCTGTCTGTTGTTGTGATGCTTGGTCAGACATGGCAATGTCTTCCATAACAGTTAACATATAATGTGCTGTTTCATGTAAAAACGTAGAAAGATCAGATTCTTGCGTTAAAACTGTAGTTAAAGTTTTTGGATCAAAACCACCTCTTATACCGTCAGGATTTGCTTGCTGTAAAAATTCTCCTACTTTTACTTGAATAGACCCTCTAGGCTTTCCAACTGAGAGTCTGAAATCTCTTCGTCCGTTTGGGAATTCATCATCGAGACTAAGTCGAGAAGGTTCGACTCTGATTCCAACTGCGGTATCACCGTAGCCAGTATCTGTGATAGCTCTGGTGGTAACGTAGACATCAGGTTCGCCAGCACTTCTAAGTTGACCTGTGGCTCTAATTTGTTCTGCTGCTCTTCTGTTGGTGTGGTGGTAGATGGTAACTGTTCCGTCTGCATTAAGGGGGAGTCCTGTGGTTTCGTCAATTCTTCCTTGTTGTTGGAAAGTTCTTCCAACATCTGTGTTATCTGCTCGTCCTGTACCATCTCGTTGTGTTCTTGCTGCAAGCTCATCGGATTGTAACTGTAACTCATTATCAACCTCCTGTAATTTAGTTTGTATAAGGTCATTTGCTATACCTAGTTTAGCAGCAAACCCAACCGCAGCATTAGCATAATCTGGTGCTTCATTATCGGCATAACCTGTTTCTACTGCTGTCTCTTTTAATTTTGCTGAGTCATATAATCTTTTTTCTGGATACCATACAAGTGCTTGCAAATCTGCCATTGTTAATTCTGGCTCTGTTTGTTGCATTGTTTCCAATACTTGTGTAAATACTTTTACAATATTTCTTCTTTCTGGAGCACCGCTTGGTGCTTCTTTTTGTCCATCATTATCTTTAGCTAATAAATTACCTCTTTTACGCAATAAATCACCAAGACTTAATGTCTTATCACCTTTTCTAGGTTGACCCATTATGTCTAAAAATATTTGCTCATGCTTAGAATCCTCTGCAAATGTTGCAATTTTTGCCATAGCAACACGATTAGCAGGTGCAGTAGATGCGTTCTTGATTGCTAAAGCTACGTTATTAATATCACCTAATGAAAGTTTTCTTTTTATTATTGCTTCAAATGCTTTCTTTTGTTCTTTAGTTAATGACCTAATAATTTGTTGTATATGATTTCGTTTTATTCTTGCTTGTTTTGTTTTGTCCGTAACTAAAGTAGCTGTTACACGACCCCATGTACGCATTAACCATCTATCCATAGTTAACTGCTCATAATTACCATATAAATTTGCAAAAAACCCATTACCAATTTTTGGCCCTGCTATTGCAGCACCATAAACTTGTTCATCTAATCCATAACCACCACCTACTTTTATTTGTTTTCCATTTTTATTTTTTCCAACATATTGTTGTACTTCTCTTACCGTATGCATTGTTCTCATGAATTCTTCTAATTCTGCAAAAGGTTTTTCATTTAATAATTTATTCATGTTTTTAAAAGCTATTTCCATAGCTTCTCTAGCTTCACCGCCTTGTTCAAACACTTCTGGTAATGCATTGTTTTCTTTATAAAAAGCATATACTTGTTCTGCTAGTTCAAAATTTTTATCAACTTTTATACCGTTAGATGTAACTGCTAATGCCCATTTAAAAATAAAATTAGATTTAACATCAGTCGCAATCTCAGGGTGAATTATTGATAACACACCTAATGCTTTATTTACTTTTTCGTTATACCAACCAACAGCATTTGCATTTTCTTGCAAAGCAAAACGTGCATCTTCAATTAATGTGTCTACAAGATATTTTTCTGTTTCAACAGTAAATTGAGAAACATCTACTTTAGCTTTTTTAGCTTCTGCCTTTATACGGTTTTGTATCTCTAATTTAAAATCTCGGTTAGTTGCAAATGGTTTACTAGCTGCAAAGTCAAAATTTTCTACAATTCGTGCTATTTGAAATACGGCCTGTGGTACTGGTTTACCTTTTTTTTGTTTACCTCTTTGTGCCAATATTTCTTGTACTTGTTGTTTATATATGTTTGCTATTTCTGTATTCCATGTACCGCTATTCATTGTTGATTTTACTGCTTTATTATCAAATACGACTATTTCATTACCATCAAGTACAGGCATAATTGCACCGTCATATCCTTCTGCTATAAGTCTGTCTTTAAATGCGTCTGCTGATACTTGACCTGATTTAACTAATTCTTTGTCATCTAGTGTTGCTTTGTATGGATTTTCTAGACGTACATACAAAGGCATAACAGTTGGCTCTATAGAACCGTCAGATGGTATGCGACCCTGTATTTGTCTGCTTTTTTTTAAATTTGCATAGTATTTAGCTAAATTTTCGTTGTCAGTTACATATACTCCAGTACCTAACCATCCAGTATCTAATCTTTTTGGATGATTTAAATCAAAACTATCTACGTTATCTGTAGTGCCGTGGTAAACAACTTGTGGAGTGCCATCAGAATTTTTTAATACAGATTTACCAAAAAACTTTTTAAATGCAGGTGTGTCTAATTTAACTGAACCATCTTGATTAAATAGTTGTTGTTCTGGTGATATGTTAAATTTATCGTCAGTAGTTATGTTGTAAAAATATTTACTAAAAAACTCACTTGGTTTTATTCCTAATTGGTTTGCTTGCGTAACTACAAAATCTCTTACAAAATAAGATAAAAATTTTGTTTGATTAGGTGTGTATACACCAGTAGTTTTTAACTGCTCACTAATATTTGTTTGTATAGTGTTAGCGTCTTTTCTTAATTCATCTGCTAATTCTTTTTGCTCGTTTAATATTTGTTCTGCTTCTTGTTTTAATGTTTCTCTTTGTTCTGCAAATTGACCAGCTTCTATTGCACTCATACTGTCTTGAGTTACACGCATATGTGGTTGCAATGCAAGACCTAATTGTGTGCCAGCAATTTTTGCAGCGTATGTTCCTGTCGGTACTGCAATATCTCCTTGTCCACCTGTAGCATTTATTTCTTTTAAATCATTTGCTATTTGTGGAGAAAACAATTCTAGTTGCTCCATAGTTATACCATTGCTTCTTAACTGTTGATTTAATATTTCTGCGTCTACAAAAATGTTTGGTACGTCTTTGTCACTAGCTACATTTTGTATATAAGATTCAAATGCATTTGGATTTCTAGTTCTTGTTTTGTCTGTTGTAGATAAAGTAGTTAATGAATCAATAAATGCAGCGTCTTTT